>Ga0335069_10001643_pt1 | contig 35811 bp, 22 predicted proteins | sample Lox_Sample_11_FD_206714 | JGI IMG/M metagenome (GOLD analysis project Ga0335069, IMG submission 206714) | Soil microbial communities from Loxahatchee National Wildlife Refuge, Florida, United States - Lox_Sample_1.1 | ecosystem: Environmental > Terrestrial > Soil > Wetlands | place: USA... | reverse complement strand
AGGCGTGGACGGCGGTGGCGGGGCAGATCAACGGGGTGGGCTCGCAGATGGGCCAAAGCGGCAGCGCCACGGCCACGTTCTCGGCCCCGGGCATGGACCTCACCGACGCCCAAATCGTCTGGGAGAGTCCAGGGCAGGAGCCTGCGTTCGGCACCACCTACCAGGTCGGGGGCGGGACCAACAGCTCCCAATGGGTCGAGGCCGAAGCCGTCTGGCCTGACGGGCGCCGCGTCTTTGCGACCACCCAAGTATCCGTCACCAACGGCATGCCTAACGTGACCATCAGCAGCACCGACCCGAGCATGACCGCCGGCCTGACGAGCGACACCGCCTCGTTCACGCTCACCCGCACCGGCAGCACAAATGCCGATCTCACCGTCAATCTGGCGCCCAGTGGAACGGCCACCTCGTGGAACGATTACCGGCGCCCGCAAGGCGATATGCCGCATTCGTTCACCATCCCCGCGGGCCAAACCTCCACGACCGTGACGGTCTATGCGCCCGCCAACAGCACGCTGACTTCGTCGCTCACAGCCATCCTGACGATCACCGCCGGCACCAATTACAACATCGGCAGCCCTGCAGCGGTCACGTTGACCATCCTGCCGGCAGGGCTCTCGGGTTCGTCGGGCTCATCTTCGAGGATCTCGGGGCTAGCCATCAAGAAGGGGCTTAGTGGCGGCATGACCGTAAGTTGGCCCTGCACGCCGGGAAAGACATACTGGGTCAGCGCCGCCAGCGACGTCACCTCGACGAGCTGGACGTGCCTTGTCACCAACGTCGTGGCCACCGACTCGACCCTGGCATGGGTTGACCCGGCAGCCGCTGCCATGCCGCAGCGGTTCTACAAGGTGTACTCCGCTGACTGAGCCCGGCGCGGCCTCTCAAACACGGGCGCGGTCTCGATAACACCCTTCGAGATCGCGTAGCGCGTCAGCCCGGCGATGTCGTGTATGCGCAGCTTATTCATGACCTGCTGCCGATGCTTCTCGACGGTCTTGATGCTGATGCACAGGTCCGACGCGATTTGCTTGTTGGGCTTGCCCTCGGCAATCAACTGCAGCACCTCCGCCTCGCGCGTCGTCAGCACATCGGCCCGCTTCTTGATGGGTGTGCCGTTGGCGAACGATTCCCGGAAGTGATCCAGCAACTGCTTCGAGAGCGTCGGGCTGAAGAACGCGTTGCCCTTGGCGACCTCGCGCACGGCCTTGATCAGGCTCCCGGACGCTGCCTGTTTGAGTAAATACCCGGCCGCCCCCGCCTCCGTAAGCTGCTGCACGTACTCGTGGTCGCTGTAGGCTGAGAGCACCAGGATCTTTGCGTCCGGCATTTCCCTCATGATCTGGCGCGTCGCCTCCAGGCCATTGAGGTTCGGCATCGTCACGTCCATGATGATGACGTCGGGTTTGAGTTGCGTCGCCAGTTGCACCGCCTGTCGGCCCGTTTCCGCCTCGCCGGCTATCACGATGTCAGGTTCCGATTCCAGCAGGACTTTCAGGCCCTGCCGGACCATTGCGTGGTCATCTACTAAAAGCACTTGGATCTTCATAAGGCTTAATGCGGCAAATCTAATGTGCGAACCTTGCAGTCCCAAGTGGGTGAGTACCCCATTTTACCGCGGCCCAACGGCGCGATGGTTCCCGCGTGCAATGGGTTTCTGCCCTCCAGGCAATTCGTCTCCAGCCGCGCAGACTGTCTGACTCGTGCCGCCTCGCCGGCTTGGCTATTGGCTATTGGCTATCGGCTATCGGCTATCGTCTTCCCTCCGCCGGCACGCTGCCCCGCCGGCAAATGCGCGCCTTGCCCCGCCGCAGCTTCCCTCTCCTGCCCGCGTGCGCGGGCCTCCTCTGCCTCGTGCGCGCTGCCGCTGCCGAGGTGCTGCCACAACCCGACGACCTGCTCTCCCCGCCCCGCGTCGGTGACCACGAGCTTCACATCCTCTCCCGCACCGTGCTGGAACTGTCACTCATCACCACGAGAGGCCCATCGCAGCGCACATCCCAATGGGACTTCGCGGATGAGGAATCCAAACGCCTGAAGCTGCCTGCCGCAAAGGACTTCACCGTCACGGCGGGCGAGCGCACTCTGCCGGTGATCGAGGTTGGCTTCCGGCGCCGGGTCGTCTATGCGCCGCTCAAGGTGCGTGACTTGCGCATCGGCAACTATCTCTACCTGCGCACGGCCACGCCCATCGCCGACTCCGAGCACGTCGAGGTGAAGGACCCACCCGCAGACCTGTGGCCGCCCTCGCTGCGCTTCACTGCCGTCGCGGACCCTTTGCGCTACAGCCCGGCGATCCACGTCAACCAGGTCGGCTATGCTCCGGCCTTCCCCAAAATTGCCATGGTCGGCTACTACCTGGGCAGCGCCGGCGAACTGGACGTGCCCGAGGCCGCCGGCTTCAAGCTCATCGAGGCTGCCTCGGGCCGTGTCGCTTACCAGGGGCGCCTCGTTCCCCGGCCCGACGTCGGCTTTACAGGCGTGCCGCAGCCCTATCAGCGCGTGCTGGCGGCCGACTTCACAGACTTCAAGACGCCCGGCCAATACCGGCTGAGCGTCCCCGGCCTGGGCGCTTCCTTCCCGTTCTGGATAGACGAGGGCGCTCCGGCTGCCTTTGCTCGCACCTATGCGCTCGGGCTTTATCATCAGCGCTGCGGCACCAGCAACGCGCTCCCCTTTACTCGCTTCACGCACGCCGCCTGCCATCTCGCGCCAGCGGCCATTCCCGACGCCCGCTACACGAAATCCGAAGCCTTCCTCGCGGAGGCCTCATCCGCCTACACCAATAATCCGCGGCATACGGCGCCCCAGCTCAAGAGCTTTGCCTCGAGCCTCTATCCCTTCGTGCGGCACGGCACGGTGGATGTCTCCGGCGGCCACCACGATGCCGGGGACTACAGCAAATACACCATCAACAGCGCCGGCCTCATCCACGCCCTCGTGTTCAGCGCCGACGCGTTGCCCGGCGTCGGCGCGCTCGACAACCTCGGCCTCCCGGAGAGCGGCGACGGCAAAAGCGACCTGTTGCAGGAGGCTAAGTGGGAGGCCGACTTCCTGGCCAAAATGCAGGACGAAGACGGCGGGTTCTACTTCCTGGTTTATCCCCGCACCCGGCTCTATGAAAGCGACGTCCTGCCCGACCACGGCGACGCGCAGCTCGTCTGGCCCAAGAACACTGCGGGGACCGCGGCCGCCGTCGCCGCCCTCGCGGAGACTTCCTCATCCCCATTGTTCCGCAAGCAATTCCCGGAAGCCGCCGAGCGCTATCGCCAAAAGGCCCTGCGCGGCTGGCAATTCCTCTCCGCCGCCCTCGCCAAATACGGCCACGATGGCGCCTACCAGCGAGTGACGCACTACGGCGACGACTTCATGCACGACGATGAACTGGCCTGGGCCGCCTGCGAGCTGTTCCTGGCCACCGGCGATGACGCGTTCCAGCAAAAGCTTCTCACCTGGCTTGATCCCACGAGCCCGGCCACGCGCCGTTGGGGCTGGTGGCGCATGTACGAAAGCTACGGCCGGGCCATTCGCAGCTACGTCTTCGGCGCGCGCACCGGCAGAATCCCCGCTGGGCGCCTCAACCCGCTCCTCCTGGCCAAGTGCGAGGACGAACTGCTCGCCGCGGCCAACGACCAGTTGCGCTGGGCCGAGCAAAGCGCCTACGGGACCAGCTTCCCCACCGAGACAAAACACGCGGGCGGCGGCGGTTGGTATTTCTCCATGGACCAGGCCTTCGATCTCGCCGTGGCCTCGGCGCTCGATCAGCCCATCTACAATGATCCCCGGCCGCGCTATTTGCGGGCCATTCTCAGCAACCTCAATTACGAGGCCGGCTGCAACCCCGTCAACGTCTGCTACATCACGGGCCTCGGCTGGAAACGCCAGCGCGAAGTCGTCCACCAATACGCCATGAACGACCGCCGCGCGTTCGCCCCGGACGGCCTGCCCATCGGCAACATCCAGGTCGGGTTCATGTGGCTCGACAACTACAAGCAGGAACTGCGCGCGCTCAGCTTTCCGCCCGATGACTCAGGCAACGGCGCCTACCCCATCTACGACCGCTGGGCCGACAGCTTTAACGTGCAAACCGAATTCGTGGTGGTCAACCAGGCCCGGGCGCTCGGCACTGCCGCCTTCCTCATGGCCCAAACGCCGTTGAAATCACAGCCTTGGAGAGCCTGCCCCGCCACCATCTCACTCCAGCCCATTGCCTCGCCCGCAAGCGGCCATGCCTTTACCGCCACGTTGGAGGCCCCCGGCCTGCCTCTGTCCGACGCGCAGATTCTCTGGGAAGCCCAGGATCAGGACCCCGCCTTCGGCTCCACCTTCTCCCTCACTCCCCGGCACCGCGCCGCCTGGATCGAAGCCGACGCCTGCTGGCCCGATGGCCGCCGCGCCTTCGCCGCCACCAACCTCACCGCTAACTTTCCGAGATAGGGCCCGTAGGTTGGCAGGGGCGCCTCGGCGAGTTCACCTTGTATAGGTGGAAATCTGTCACTTGCTCCCACCATGAGCGGAAGTCCTTCAGCACAAAGCACATGTGGAATGGCACGGTCATTTCTTTGGGCTCCCGATGCATTCCCTGTGGCCAACTGACCCCCTACAGCCCTCTGGGTGCCATGTGTGTGTTGCATCGGAACTGCTACGGTAGCGCTAGGGTGTTAATGGGGGGTCTCTTCAGTTTCCTAACGTTTTCCCCCTTTTATGAGAACTCACCCCGCTACCCTTTGCGGCATAGTTGCCGGCGCGGCCCTCGCCCTTTCCGACCCCGCCCACTGGCTAACAGGGGCATTGCGAGGTTGAAGCGGGTGTCGCCCCGGCCGATGGTGAAGTACTTGGGCATTGAGCTGCCGATTATCCAGGCCGGATGAAAGCGTGACCTACTTCTGCAACCGATAAAACTCGTTCCCCGTGTCGGCGGGGACAGTGACCGAATAAGTCGTGCCGCTGTTCGAGACCGGGTTGGTCACGTTGCTCCAATTGTTCGAGGCGGCGAGGGTAGCGACGGATTCCAGTTGGAAATCGCCGTAGTAGCCCGGCCATGAAATCACGGCCTTGGGCGGCTGGCGGGCAATGCTCAATCCTGGGCTGCCCAGCTCGAACGCGCCGACGTCGCTGCCGTCGCCACCGGCAGCGTTGGCGAGGGAGGCAAAATCGAATGGGCGAGGCGCACCGCGCTGATCGGTGGTCAGCCCGAAGCTTTTCCCTTTGTCAATCGCTGGGCTGCCCGAGAGCAAGGCCATCGTCGGAGCCGGACCTCCGTTGTTTTGCAGCGGGCCGAGCAACGGGTCGGTGAGCGTGCGGTCCGTCGGGTTGGTCAGGAAGCCGCCACCGTTATCGCTGCTGATGTTATAGCCGAGCGAAATGATGGTGCCGGACCCGTTCACCAGGTTGGCGCCCGCGGCGCCGGTTTTCAGGATCGTGTTGCCGAGGGTCAGCGTCGAACCGCTCGCGTTGTAAATGCCCCCGCCGGCCGTGCTGGCCGAGTTGCTGCTGATCGTGCTGCCGATCACGGCCAGCGTGGCGCTGCCCCCGCTTTGGCCGGTGCTGAAGATGGCGCCGCCGTCCGCGCCGGCGGAGTTGTTGCACAGCGTGCTGTTGGTCACCGTGAGGGTCGCGCTGCCGGAAGTGCCGACGTTGTCAATGCCGGCGCCAAAGCCGGCAGGGGCCGAGTTGCCGCTGATCGTGCTGGCGATTACCGCCAATTTGCCACTGCCGTTAAAACCATCGTTGTAGATGCCGCCGCCCAGTGGGGCCGAGTTGCCGCTGACGGCGCAGTTGCTCAGCGTCAGCGTCGAGCGGTCGTTATAGATGCCGCCGCCCGAGCCGGTCGAGCCGTTCGTGATGGTCAAGCCGGAGATGGTGACGGGCCCACCGCCACTGATGTAAAACACGCGATTGGTTTTGGCCGGGAAGTCGCCGTTGACGGCCAACGCATTTGCGCCCGGGCCGAGGATGGTGATGCTGTTGCTGATAGCCAATTGCCCGTTAATGAGCGTCACGGTGCCGGTGACGCCCGGCGCAAAGGTAATGGTGTCGCCGGGTTGCGCATCACAGAGGCACCAGCGCAATGACGCGCCGTTGCTGTCGCCGGTCGTGCCCACAAGGCCGTGGGCCGGACTGGCCTCCACGGCGCCGATGTCCGATCCATCCCCACCGGCGGCATTGGGCGTGGAGGGGTCGTCGTAGGTGCGGCACCGGCCGCGCTGGTCGGTGAGCGCGCTGGCGAGGTTCTTGCCCTGATCAATCGCCGGGCTGCCGGGCATCGGCGCGTGGGTCAGGGTTGGCCCACCATTGTTCTGCAGCGGGCCGAGCATCGGGTCGGTGTTGTTCTGGTCGCCCAGGGCGGTCAGGAGAGCGCTCCCGCTGTTGTCGCTGCTGAGGTTGTGGCCGAGCGAGGTCACGGAGCCGCCAAAGTTGACGATGTTCGAGCCCATGGCGCCAGCCTTGAGGATGGTATCGCCTATGGTCAGGCTCACGGTGCGGGTGTCAAACTGCTCGTTGTAGATGCCCCCGGCCACTGTACCCATGTTTCCGCTAAAGGTGCTGCCGATCACGGTCAACGCCGCCTCGTCAAAGCCAGCGGTGTCCGATATAATTCCGTTGTAGATGCCGCCTCCTCTACCGGAGGTGGTCGAGTTGCCACTGATGGTGCAATTGGTCACCGTCAGCATCAGAGCGTCGTTTAGGATGCCTCCGCCGCCGGCCGCCGAGTTGCCGCTGATCGTACTGGCAATCAACGAAAGTCCCGTCCTCGGGCCGCCGCTGCCCCCAGAGTTGTAGATGGCGCCGCCGCCGCTGCTGGCCGAGTTGTTGCTGATCGTGCTGCCGATGATGGTCAACCACCCGCTGATGGCGTACTGAAGATCGTTATGGATGGCACCGCCGAAGCCGTCGGAGGAGTTCCCGCTCACGGTGCAATTGCTTAACGTCAAGTCGGAAAAGTGGCTGTGGATGCCCCCGCCGTAATTGGCTCCGGTAACATGCCCGTTGGTGACCGTCAGGCCGGAGATGACGGCGACGACGTTCGAAATGTTAAACACGCGGCTGGCCGCATTGCCGCTGACCGCGAGCACGTTCGGGCCGGGGCCGAGTATGGTCACGTTGTTGCTGATCAACAATTCGCCCGTGGTCAGCGTGATCGTGCCGGTGACGACGTTGGAGAAGAGGATCGTGTTGCCGCCGCCCAGGTTCTTGTTGTCCAGGATGGCCTGCCGCAACGAGCCGGCTCCGCTGTCGTGGTTGTTGTAAACAAGCAGGGTGCTCGCCCCGCTGCGGGCCGGGCACGCCAGCGCTGCGACGAGCGCCGAGAGCAGCACGCCGGCGCGGACTTCTTTTAACGCCCTGGCTCTGATGTGGCGGCGGGAGAACATGACAGGTTACAGCCCTAATGCTTCAGTAAACTCTCTAAACAATAGCAGAAGCGGGCCGAGCTGTCGAACTTACCGGCTCACGCGGGATAGGGGCAAGACGCCGTGCAAGTGCTGCCTCACCGGACACGGGATCAGCGGCCGCTACAAGGCGCAGTTGATCGAGGGCAGCGGCAACGGCTATGTGCGCGCCGCGTGCGATTACGGGCAGCTCAACCCCGTGCGCGCTAGGCTGCTGGCCCCGGAGGACCGGTTGCTGGCTTACCCCTGGACCCGCTTTGGCCCGTATTTGTCGGCCCGGGAGCATCAGCCGCCCAAACCGATGGCCTGCAGATCGAATTGGAGATGCAATGAGCAATAAAGGGGTCAGTGGCGCACATTCGCAGGTTAGCCTTGCTTGGGGGTTCGGAGACAGTTGCCAAGGTAGCCGGGCGCGCCCATGTGTAGGTGATGGGCAATCCAGTTCAGGGTGACGACCGTTTCGGCGCGCAGTCGCGCAGCAATCCTCAGCTTCTCCGGTCCGCCTTCGGGAGTTGCGCCAACTCAACTGCGCGCGGTCCCATCCACGCCCGTGCAGTTCCTCGCCAGCGTAGAAAACTCCCTTCGGCTGGCTCATTCCAATAAAGCTCGGGGCTTTTCTATGGTCGGAGCCCCGACGATCACGTTGGATTAAGCCAAAGAAGATTGCCCCGTCCGCGTCCAAAGTAAACGGGTCTTGCGGAGCAGCCATAATCCGAAAGTCCCTCGTTACCAGGCACATCTGCCAACACGCGGCAGTTTCCCGGGCCTCCAAGTGCAACGCCTGCCCCGAAACCCACCCCCAAGCCCAACCGTTGCATTCTGAAGCCCCTTTAGCAGAAAAGCCCCTATACATTGTATCGCCGCTGCGCACCTTACCCCTATATGTGGTGTACTTTTGCGCATCCCGAAGACCCTTCCAGACCGCTCCCGGATGCTCCAGTCGCGCGGCGCGGTGAGCCTCGGTTGCGGTCAACTGGACTGGCGAGGGCAGCACTTTGCGGTTATGGTGGGGCGAAGCCCGTGATGGAACCACTTGGAACAAGCCGCGTTATTAGCGGGGCGAAGCTGCTGAATGAAAGCAGTTGAGGAGCTGGAGGCCGGACGCTTCTTCCCCCGGCAATTCAACACTACGCATTGGAGCGTGGTGTTGATGGCTGGGCGCGAGACCTCGCCGCAGAGCGCGGAGGCGCTGGAAAGGCTGTGCCAGACCTACTGGCCGCCGCTCTACAGTTTCATCCGGCGCCAGGGCCATCCCCCGCAGGACGCGGAGGATTTGACCCAAAAATTCTTCGCGCGTTTGCTTGAGAAGCAGGCTCTGGGGACGGTTGATCCGAGCAAAGGCAAGTTCCGCACGTTCCTGCTGACGGCGCTGAGCCATTTCCTGGCGAATGAACGGGACTACGCCCAGGCAGCCAAACGGGGAGGCGGCAAGACGATTCTCTCACTGGATGAGTTGCGCCCCGAGCAGGCTTACGAGGCGGAACTGGCTGCTGCGTTGTCACCGGACAAGTTGTTCGACCGGCGTTGGGCCATCACGGTGCTGGACCAGGCGCTGGCGGCGCTCAGGCTGGAGATGGGCGAAGCCGGCAAAGGCAGCCACTTCGAGCAGTTGAGACTGTTTCTGACCGAGGAACCGGCAGCGGGGCAATACGCCGAGATTGGCGGGCGGTTGGGGCTCAGCCGCGAGACGGTCGCGGTAACCGTGCATCGGCTGCGGCGGCGCTATCATGAACTGGTGCGGGCGGAAGTGGCCCAAACCGTTGCCAACCCCTTGGAGCTGGAGGACGAGTTGAGGCACCTCTTTCAGGCGCTCGGCGGGTGAGGCGCCCGTTCTTCTGTAAGCGTTCGCGCGAAATCCTTCTTAATCTGTTAACTGTGATTGCGGCTTCATGAATGTCGCGCGCGCATGTCCACGGTGCGGCACCTCCCTCTCGGAGACTGCGGTTGGCGGGCTGTGCCTGACATGTTTGGGCCGGCTGGGGTTTCTCTTCGAGTCGGGGAACGGGGCCAAAGGCGAGCCGAGTGTGCCGCCCAGGGAGCGGTTCGGCGATTACGAGTTGTTGTCGGAAATAGCGCGTGGGGGGATGGGGGTGGTGTATCGTGCGCGGCAGGTGAGTCTTAACCGGGTGGTCGCGGTCAAGATGGTGTTGCACGGGCAATTCTCGAGCGAAGAGTTTATTCAACGATTCCGCAACGAGGCCCAGGCAGCCGCCGCGCTGCACCATCCGAACATTGTTCCGATCTACGAGGTGGGTGACTGGGCGGGGCAGCCGTTCTTTTCGATGGAGTTTATCGAAGGCCAAACGCTGGCGGACACAGTGCGCGCGGGCCCGCTGACGGCCAACCGAGCTGCCGAGTATGTCAAAAGTATCGCCGGCGCGATAGACTACGCGCATGAACAGGGTGTCCTGCATCGCGACCTGAAGCCTTCCAACATCCTGGTGGACATATTCGACGAGCCGCGCATCACGGATTTCGGCCTGGCGAAGCTGGTCACAAATGGAACTGAACTGACCATTACCGGCCAGGCACTCGGGTCGCCCGGCCATATGCCCCCTGAGCAAGCAGCCGGACATCCCGCCAGTGCCGGCCGGCAGGGCGATGTTTATTCGCTGGGCGCCATTCTTTACCACTTGCTGACAGGTCGGCCCCCGTTTCAGGGCGAAACCGTCCAACAAGTGTTGTTGCAAGCCCAGACGGCCGAACCGGTTAGCCCGCAACGGCTGAATCCGAGCATTCCTGCGGCGTTGCAGACGATCTGTTTGAAATGCCTTGAGAAGGAGCCGGGCCGGCGTTACGCCACCGCTGCCGGATTGGCGGAGGACCTGCGCCGTTTTCTGGCCCATGAACCGATCCAGGCCCGCCCCGTCAGCCCGCCGCAAAAGCTCTGGCTTTGGTGCCGGCGACACCCCGGCCCGGCCAGCCTTTCGGCTGCGCTGCTGGTGGCGATCCTGGTTGGGTTGTCGGGCGTGCTGGGCCAATGGCAGCGCGCAGAACGGCACGCCAGCGGCGAAGCGCTCCACCGCCAGCGCGCCGAAAGCTATGCCAACCAGGTCAGGCTCAACCTTTACGCGGCGGACATCAGCCTCGCCTCCCAGGCCTGGCTGCGTGGTGATTACGGCTTGGCTCGGCGCACTTTGCTTGGCCTCAAACCGAAGGCGGGCGAAGCAGACTTGCGCGGCTTCGAGTGGCGGCTGCTCTGGAACTATTGCCGTGGCGACCAACTGGCCACGTTCACCGGGCACGATTGGATCGTGACGTGCGCGGCATTCTCACCCAACGGCAGGCTGCTGGCTACCGGCAGCCAGGATGGCACGGCAAAAGTCTGGGACCTGCCAGGCCGGCAACTGCTAACCTCGCTGCCCTGCGGGACAGGCGCAGTGTGGACGGTTGGGTTCACGCCCGATGGGACCGAGTTGATGACCGCCACGACGGAAGGCGTGCATTTATGGGACTCTAGCAGTTGGAAAGTTGTTCGCACCTTCCCTGGCCGGCTAGGCGCGCTGGCCGCCAAAGGCGAACTGCTGGCCACCGCGGAATCCAGCCCCTTTTCCTGGGAACAGAACGGTGCGGTGGTTTTGTGGAACTATCGCACGGGAGAAGAAATCACCGAACTGAGCAAACACGGACGCGTGGTCAGCTTCTCCCCGGACGGGCGGCGACTCGCAGTTGCGGGCGTGGACAAGGCAGTTGAATTATGGGCCGTTCCTTCGGGGAAATGGGAGCGAACCCTGCCTACCGAGAACCCGGTTTGGTCACTGACCTTTGCGCCGAACGGCGAGCAGTTGGTCACGGCCGGTTGGAGCGAAACAGCGCTGGTTTGGGACTTGAGCAAACCAGGACCGCCCCGTCGCCTGACCGGCCATCAGCGCACAATTTGGTCCTCGGTTTATTCTCCTGATGGGGCCACGCTCATCACCAGCAGCTCCGATCAATCCATCCGGTTTTGGGACGCCATTACTCTGCAGCCCAAAGGGCAACTCCGCGGGCACGAAAGCGAGGTGTGGTGCGTGGCTGTCAGCCCGGATGGCCAGACCCTGGCCACCGGTGGCAAGGATGCCACAGTGCGGCTGTGGCCAGCCGCTCCAGCCGTTGCGCGCGATTGCTTGCCCAATCAGACAGGCCATCGGCCCCTGTTTTCCCCGGATGGAAAGCTGCTGGAGCTCCTCGGTCCGGCTCGAGGCGAATGGCACGGCCAGTTGTGGGATGTGCCTGGACGGGTCCGGTCGCGAGACGTTCCCGATGGAACGATCATTGGTTTCACCCGCGACCGGGGGAACCTGCTCTATTTGAACGAAGGCAATGCCACCCTCACAGCCTGGTCGAGTGGCAATAGCCGCGAGCAAGGGACCCAACTGGACGGCCACGGCCTCGGCTTGGATGCTTTTGCGCGCACAGGGATGTCGCCGGAAGGAAAACGGGTTTTTGCCATTGCCAAGAATGGCGTGGCACGGTTTTGGGACGCCGCCAGCGGTCAACTGCTGAGGTCTTGCTCGTGCCCGAATCCGCCGATTCGCGCAGTGGTGCTGGGCCCGCGCGGGGAGCACCTGGCGTTGAGCGTGGAACGCGAGAACATCGTGCGGCTGTATAACTTAACCACCGGCGCAGAACTGCAGTTGGCTGGGCACCGCGATTTCGTGAGCGGGCTGGCATTCTCGCCCGACGGCGCCATGCTCGCCACTGGCAGCATGGATGGCACCATCCGGTTATGGGAGGTGGCGAGGGGCAAAGCACTGGGACAACTTTCCGGCCATATGGAAGAGGTAACCGATTTGGCATTCGCGCCCGATGGCCTCACGCTGGCTTCGGTTGCCCGTAAGGACGGCGTCAAGCTCTGGCACGTGGCGACTGGACGCGAACTGGTCTCGTTGGATGTCCCCACAGCCGACAGGTGGATTCAATTTGCTCCGGATGGCCAGTGCCTGGCAGTCACGACCGAGGAAAACACCGTTCGACTCTTCGAAGCCCCCCTGGGCCAGGAGCCGTAAGCGGCTTGGGCCGGATTCACGGCCCCAGTTAAAGCCTGTCCGGGACAGGATGCGGGAATCTCAAAATAGTCTGTAAGCCTGCCGCCTTTTTGCTTCTTACCCCTGTGAACACGGCAAAACAAAGTCTGATAGGCAAGTGCAGTAGAACTGAAAGGCAATGCAATGTTGACACCTCGTTCCCGTCTCATTCTGATGTTTTATCTCGGGCTGGGCGCCAGCATCCTTCCCGGCGCGGCGCAGGTCTTTTTCCATCCCAACCAGCTTTCCGGGACCATCCGTTTCACCAACAGCAACCCGGCGATTTTGAGTCTGCTCAACCCCCCTGGTGATGAAGGCATGAGCAACCTGGTTGTGCTGGCCAGCAGCCTCCCGCCCGCGCCGACAATCAGTGCCAACTCCGATACGCTCCAGGCCGACAAGCGCGTCAGCGCCAGTTACCAACTGACCGTGGAATCCGACAGCCCAGGGATCAGTTACCTGGTGTCACCCTACCTGACTATGGAGGGCGGCGACTACACGTATTGGGTGAGCAACCTCGCCTCGGCGCCGGTGACCATCGGCATCACCCCGCCCGCGCTGGACTTCGACGAATGCGTGGGCGTGGTGACGGTAGAGTTTGTCACCCCCGGGGGCGCGCCCGTCGCGGTGGATGGCGGTTTGATCACCTGTTTCGACGGCGTGACGGGTGACTATACGGGTCAACGCGGGGCCGTGGCGGCAGGGGTCACCGAACAGCGGCTCTATCTGCGCGGCACACAAATGCATCGGTTGGACATTACGGTTAACCGCGGGACCAATTTCTATACCGACCGAATCGAATCGTTCCTCACCACCAACGTGCTGGTGGTTTGTGACCAGTTCACCACCGTACAAATGGTCATACCGGATGCCGGCACGCTCGGCACGGTGACCGGCACCGTGGATATGGTCGGCAAGTTTGAATTAACTGTCGCCGGCAACAAGACCTTAAATTACCCGGATTGGACCAGTGTCGTTGCCAATTATGGACCGTTCTACAATCAAAGGTGGGGAGCTTTGGGCGGCGCCAACTTCACCACCCCATCCAGCGGAGCTTACACACTTTCCAATATGGTTCCATCCACCCTGGATCCCGCTTCGGTCGGATACCAGGTCCTGGCGCAGATGGCTTTCGGTAGTAACCGCACGATTCAGACTTTCCAAACCCCCGCACTTGGGTCCGGCGTCAATCCGCCCCTGGTAGTGACGCCGGGCGCTTCGATTGACCTCAGCAATCTGTTCGTCATTACGCCGGGCTTCATGCGGGGCCAAATGGTCTTGCAGGGGCCCTCCGAAAGCCTGGGCCGTTCCTCGCTGCTGCGCGGGATTCAACATGCCGGGGACGATGCGACCGATGGCATTCCCGACGCCATGGGCACTTATGGTGTTTATTGGAGCGTCGTCGAGGCGGTTGGCGTGGACCGGCTCGCCGGCGGCGCCACCTTTACGGCCTCGTCCGGGCTGGGCGTGGGTGATTTTGACGGGACCTTCAATCCGGCGACGAGCGCCTTCGAGGGTCAATACGAGCTGGCGCTCGGCGGGCTGAGCGGGCAGAACAGCCTCTGGCGCCAAAGCGATCTGTCGTTAACCCTGTACAGCGGGGGCGTTACTAATGACGACGACTATTATTTTAACGTGATGGATATAGCCGAAGGGCGTCCCAACGAAGTTGAAATCGTTCCCGGCCAGCCCGCGCCGAGCGACATCGGCTATTGTTTTAGCGAAGTCAAAATCGTCTTTCGCTCCACTTCCGGCACGTTTTACGGCCCGCAAGTCCGTTTCAGCTACGGGAGCTTCACCAACACGGATTTCCAAGGCCACCAGGCCAATTACACGGTCGGCCTGGAAGTCGCCGCCGGCACTCCTCTTTACTCAAGCACCGCCAGCAATATCGGGCAAGTGGTGATGTATTTGCCGCAAGGCACCTACCAGTTGAACCCGAGCGTTATCCCGGCAGACACCGCCTACGCGTTGGCCGGCCTTAAACCGCTGGATCTGACCGTCGGCTGCGGCCAACAAATCGCTATCGAACCTTGCCTGCAACTGAACCTCGATGCGCCCGCCTGCTCCAGTCCCACGGTCCACATCACCGGCTCCGTGCGCAGTTGCACGAATAACGTGACGAGCATCAGCTATCAACTGGACGCTGGCCCCTCCCAACTCATTTGCTCCGGCTGCGGAGACAACCCGTCGTTTGCCTTTGACCTGCTATTGCCGACGGAATGCGACAATCACACGCTGACGGTCATGGCCACCGATGATACGGGGGGGTCCAGCACGGTAACCACCACGGTCCATTACGATGCCACGCCACCGACCATCCAATGTCCCGACGATATCCTCGCCAGCGCTTGCGATACGAACGGTGCAATCGTGAACTTCAATGTCACCGCCACTGACAATTGCTCGGGGCCGGTCACCGTTGTGGCCAATCCGCCTTCCGGCTCGAGTTTTCCGGTGGGCACCAACGTCGTGACCTGCGTCGCCACCGACGCTTGCGGCAATAGCAGCCAATGCACGTTCAACGTCATTGTCGGCGGTTCGTTGCTCAGCATCGAGCGGGCCATCATCATCCGCTGGGCTTGCGGCGGCACGCTTCAGGGCGCTGACGATCTGAGCGGGCCCTGGACCGATATTCCGGGTGCCACCAGCCCCTACGCCGTGGCGACCAGCGCCGCCCGCAAATTCTACCGCACGCAGAATTGAGCCGGGCGGGCCGGGGCGGAAGGCGTGGGTGGCGGTTACGTGCGGGCGCATAGGAGTTAGGCGGCGAGGCTCCTATTTCCGATGGAACCATTGCGTGACTCGTTCGCGTGCCCAGGTGCGGTGCGAGGTCATGCCCACAACAGCCGCCTTGGCGTCGCCGACGAACTGATCCCGATACTGCCGCAGGGCCTGAGCCGTGTGGAGTAAGCCTGGCTTGCCAAAGGGCCCAGCCGGTTCGACTATGCCTCGGTATGAGCTACAAAGGGAAAGTCCACAACGGCGTGGTGGTTTTGCCCCCCGGATGCGAAGCTATCGGAGGGCCAAGACGTCGAGGTAGCTGTTAATGTTCGTCTCATCGCTTGCCCGATTTGGTGGCGCCGCCGCAGATCCTCGTGGCAAGCCGCGCAGCCGGCGAAGTAACGCTCCGGCGCCTCCCGCTTGCCGGCCGAAAGCGTCGCGTCCACATATTCCGCCAGCGAATCTCCAAAGCGTCGGCAGAGCATCTCGGTTCTCTTCCCGCTGTGCCTCTAACGCCAAAAAGGTTCATTTCGTGGGGAAGCAGTTGCTGCGTTGCGCCAATCGCCTGGAGCCGCGACTTCGCGGTGCCCCGGGGAGCTTCGCTCTACCAAGGTAGCCGGGCCCCGCCCATGGTGCGGGTGATGGGCAATCCAGTTCAGGGTGACGACCTTTTCGGCGCGCAGTCGCGCAGCACTCCGCAGCTTCTCCGGGTCCGCCTTCGGGAGTTGCGCTAACTGCGCGCCGCCCATCCACGCCGGTGCAGTTCCTCAGCCAGAATGCGTTAGGCCTTCTTCTCGGAGGACGCCCGACACTCCGGCAATTATCGCGCACCTGCGAATGTGGGCAACCGACCCCTTTCTCGGGCCGCTGATCACGTATCCGTTCCCCGTAGAGTGAGCGTTTAGAGGCGGAGCAGGTCCTTTAGCTTTGACGTAAGCCGAAGGCCGGCCAACTGGCAGCGGTGAGCAGGTTGGCGTCAGGGCGTGGTCGGACAAGGACACCAGCCGAAGATGTTGGTCAGCGCAGCCGGTTGATTGGGGACAATTCCTGGCTTGATCACGTTGGCGGCCTGGCTGCCCCAGAAGATGCTGAAGGTGCGCTGGGCGTTAGGCATCTCCAGCGTGCCGCACACCAGGTACGACTTGCCCTTCACCTTGGAGGCGAAATCAGCGGAGGAGGCGAAGCCCAGCTTGCCGCTGCGCATGGCGTGGCAGCCGCGGCAGGAGATCCGCACCGTGCTAAGGTAAACCTGGGCATTGCCGCCCCAGCCGGCGGGCACGAGGTTCGGCGTGAAGTCGTTGTTATTGCCGTTGGTCAGGGCCCCGCCGTACCAGCCCGTCAGCAAGTTCGACATTGCCACGGTCATGGGCGTGTAGAGGTAGATGCCCTGGTTGAGCTTGCGGAACGCCGCTTTGGCCACGCCCGGTTTGGTGGCGTAGGTAAAGGACTCCAGGTCGAAGGGGATGAAGCGGCCTTTAACGTCGCCGTCGTCCGGGTCCACGACGAAGCCCTGTTTATTGACGAAACTCACTGGTTGGGAGCCGTGGCAGATGACGCACAAGTTGGGATTGATCTTGGCGCCAGTGCCGTCCAGGTCTGCGTTCGGGCGCAAAGGGCGCGTTGGGTTGGAGCCGTTGTCGAAGACGTAGAACTTGGTATAGCGCTTCTTCTGGACCGTGTCGTAGGCATAATCCATCGCTACCGTCGCCAAGGCTGTCTTGTCAGGGGGCAACGTTTTGCCTGGGGTGTCGGCCAAGGCGTCTTCCAGCGTGTTATAGTTGACTACGTAGTAAGCAATGTTCACTTGGCCGTCGGCTCCCGGGGAGGTTCTCATGTACATGTAGCGGGCAAAGCCGAGGTCCGTGGCGTTGAAATACAGCGCGCTCGCGTCGTTGGTGAAGTCTTCGGGATACTTGCCGTTCTTAGGCAGGAAAGCGTTCTTTATGAGCCAGGCCTGGAAGGTGTTGGGTCCTATCCGTGGGAACCCGATGGCCCTATAATAGGCGTCTGCCGCGTCGAACACACTGCCCGCGACGATCACTCCGCTACTTTTCACTGGGAACGAGAGGAAGTGGCTTTTCTTGCCCTGTAACCGCGCAGTGGTCAGGGCGCTGACTTGATTCGAGAGACTGAGCACCAGTTCGCTCGAATTCGTGAACGTCTGCTGAAACTGCGCGATCACGGTCTTGTTGGCCGTGGGCCTCACGGTGCTGGGGTCGTTGGGATTGGTCTGGTATTGGCCGGGCGCTTCCTTTGGATTGAGAACCTGGATGGTAATCGGCACGTTCAGCGGGATTTCCACCTCGCCGCCCACTATAATGGTGTCGGCGTCCCGGTCCTCGGTGAAGGGCAGGACGATGGTGTTGGGCTGGCTGCTGAGCCGGACCTCCAGCGGCAGATTCAATGTGCGGTCGGCCTTGAGCTGCAACCGGCCCTTGGCGGCGGGGGCGCCTACCGCCAGCAAGCCCAACTGGGCGGCTGGCCCGGTATATGAGCCGGGCGCCACGACGCCGTTGGTCGCCTGGGCGAGCATGCGCCAGACCGCGTTCGTGGGGTCCCAGAGCCACGAGGGCTTCGTCAAGAATATGTTCATGCCCAGGGCGGCACAGGTCGGCCCGGTAGGTAGAGTGACCGTGGCCGGGGCGCCCGTCGCGAGCGACAAAACCTGGCCGGAGGCGCCGGTGATCTGTACGAACGCGGTGGCTTGTGGCGCCAGGAACTCCGGTTGGTCGCCCGCGCCCAGCGCATCATTGCCGGCTGGGAAGTAGGAGCAGGGATCATAGGTCTGGATTTCGATGCAGATCGGCCCGAAGTACAGGTTGCTTCCATCCAGGAGCGAGTCGTCGGCAAGCTGCACGATCGTGCCGTTGCCATCGCCGGTTTGGAAGCCGACGCCGGTCCAGTTGGTGCACAAGACCATCGTCAGCGGGGCCAGGTAGTAGGTCTCGCCCACACTCGATTGCTGGAAGCTGGCGCTGTACGGCACGTAACCCGCCGCCTGGATGTTGAAGGCATACGGCTGGCCGCCTTCCGCCAGCGTCAGCGAGAACGCTCCATTGGTATCGGTGAGGGTGGCCTGGTCGTTCACGGTCACCTGTGCGTCGGCGATCGAGTTGCCATTCGTGTCGGCCACGAACCCAGAGAACGCGACCTGGTCCTGGGCGAGGAAATTCAGGGTGCCCACCGCGTAGCCGCCATAGCCGTCGCTCACGAGCACATAAGCTATGACCGGGCTGTTGGTAGGCGGCAACAGCAGGGGCACGGTGTCCGAATTGCTCAGAGTCAAGCCTGCGGCGCCAGTGTCGGGCTGCCAGGTATAGTTAAGTGAACCACTGTACGGCGAGACGACCGCAGCGTGCACTTGGACGGTGGCCGAGGGAGGGGCATAGCTGACGGTCTGGCCGGCCAGCGAGGCGGTCACGCTCTCGATCTGCGGGGGCATCGTTGGCAGGACCAGGTTGGCGAGCCCGGTTACTGTCGTATCAATCGTCATTTGCACCGTGGCTTGCTCCAGGCTGGCGGCCAGGACCAGGTTGGTGTTCCGCGGCACGCCGGCCAGGACGTACTGACCATCGCCGTTGACCGTGGTGCTGGCGATGATATAACCATCCACCCGAGAGAGGGTCACCCCCGCACTCAGGTTGAGTCCAAACAGCGCGTTCTGGAACACCGCTGGTGTGCCGTCCTGGAAGGAGACCGTTCCAAAAACCAGGCCGCCGCCTGCGGGATAAAGTTGTTCGGCGTCCAGATAGACCACGTCGTTGCTGACGGTGACCTGCTGCGTGCTGCAGCCTGAGAGGTAGCCGTGCGCGCTCCAGCAGACCTCGTAATTGCCGGCCGCGAGCAGGCCGCTGTTGAATTCTCCATCCCCGTCTGTAGAGGTGCTCAGCGCGGTGGCACCCGTGTTGGTATTCACCAGCGAGACCGTCACGCCCGGCACGGGCACCTGGTTCGTGGTTGTGCCGTCGAACACCAGCGTATAGAGCGAACCGTGGACCTGTCCATAGCTGCCGAACAAGCCGGAATCCTCGTTCGAATCGGCGCTCTCGTCGCCGTTCGTTGCCACGGCGCTGGCCACGAAATAGTATTGGACCCCGGGGACGAGGCTGTCGAAGACGTAATTGGTGTCTGAGAGGCCCTGCACTTTCATGCCGCCAGGCAGGCCCAAGTAATCAAACTGCCTAACGCCGGGGTCGGCGGCCAGGTAAAGGTTGTAGGAAGCGGCGTTGGCGACGGCATCCCAATCCACCTCGAGGGTGCCGTCTCGGACATGAACCGTCAGCCCTGTGGGCGGCGGGAGCGAAGGGGAAGCGACCAACCGGAAGAACTGGCTTTGCCCGTCGGGCGCGATGCTAACGCTGAATTGGTCGCCGCCGTTGTTCACCACCGACCACTGCGTGTTGTTAAACCACGGCGTGGGAAAGTCCAGCGAATCAGCCGCTTGCAGCCAAAAGCCCTGGCCGCTCCAGGAAATCACCACGTTGCCTCCCGAGCTCTGGATGCTCAGCGCCGGGCTGGCCGGCTGGCTGGCTGCCAGCCACGGAATGCCGAACAGCCCAAGAGTGAAACAAAGCCTCAGGAATTGAAACAGGCAACCATTCTTCGCGCGCATAGATCGTCCTCCGTTTGGAGGTCAGCCACGCACAATGAAAAGCTAGCGGCCTGAAGGACTGTGTTGCAGCTTGCGTTCATGCTGGACGCCGGCCAGGCAAAGATCGCAGCAGTCGCTCAGGTGAATCGAAAGCCAAACTCCAGATGGCGGACTGGCGGGCCACAAGGGTTAAATTATTGGTTCGGACACCACTAGTCGCACTTCTGCGAACCCGCTATGGGGTGTTCACCCCAGGCGAGTTTTCCGAGGCTCCCTGTGCCACATGACTGGGGACATGCAGTTCGCGACTATCGGTTGCTTGCGGGCGCCTCGGGGTAATGGCACAATGAGTCATAATGACCTTGACTGAAATCGAAAGAGAAGCCGAGAGCCTGCCCGCCGCCAAGCGGGCCGAATTGCTCCTATTCCTGGCAGAAAGCCTGCGCAAGGAACAGGCCCCGCTCCCGCCGCCCCGCCTCTTCTCTGACGAGCAGCTTCGCGCCTGGATGGACGAGGATGAGGAAGCCATGAGACGCTTCCGGGCCGGGGCGTGAACCTGTTCCTGGATGCCAGCGTCATTCTGGCGGCCTGCGGACGCCCCGCCGGTGCCTCCCACGCCCTCTTCGACCTGGCCCCACAGAACGCCTGGTCCTTGATGGTCAGTCCTTACGTTCTTTCGGAAACCTCTGCCAACCTGCCCCGCCTTCCACCGTCGGCTTTGCATGAATGGAACAGGCTGCGGCCCGCGCTCCTGCTCGTGCGCGACGTTTGGACCCTCGACCGCCCCGCCGTCTTCGGCCCCGCCAAAGACCGGCCTATCCTATTTGCCGCCACCGCCTGGGCACAGGTGCTGCTGACCCTGGACCGCGGTGATTTCGGCGGAATGATGGCTGCCGGGCCGCCGGAAGGCTGCGCTGAGCCGAGCAACGCCAGGGGCTTGGCACGAACACCGAGAGCAACTTCCCGTGCCAGCCCGTTAATAAAGTCCTGCTGGCGTAGCAGCCGACGTAAGGAGGCTCGAGTTCATGGGGAAACAGCGGAAGATTAGAGCCTCCTCATCTCGCCTGGTACTATTCGAATGGGCTGCTACCTGCGCCACTGCGCCACCGTGGGCGTGAAACCGCACCCCGCCCGCTTCCCCGAAAAGCTGCCCACCTTCTTCATCGAATTCCTCACCGGCCCCGGCGACACCGTGCTGGACATCTTCGCCGGCTCCAACACCACCGACCGCGCTGCCGAGAAGCTCACCCGAAACTGGGCAGCCTTCGAGAAGGACCGCACCTACCTCGCCGCCTCAGCCCTCCGCTTCGTGGACGAACTGCCTGCCGAAGAGCTTGCCGCCGTCTGGAGCCAACTGCACTCTGATGAGTTGCCAGTCGCGGTCAATCGGCAGCAGAAGGAGTTGGTGCTGATGGAGAAACCGGTAGCTTATCCGGCAAGACGCAAACGCAGGTGACGGCTACCGTCGCCTCCGCGCCAGCATTCCCACCCGCGCACTCGACTCGCACAAGTCACCCTGCTGACGACCGAGCCCAAACGGCGATGTGGTAGAGGCAAATGGTCAGCTGTTATCCAGCGCGCATCAGGGGGTTGCTATGACCGGAAGCAAGAAATCCAGGTAAGCCGCACGCAGAACTGTTACCCGGCCAGGAAATCAACCCTGCGGTCCAGTATTGGGTCCGGCCCACGTCGCGAAATCGATGAAAGTGCCCTATAAGGGTTGACATTTCTAGCGGGTTCTGGGAGCATCCGACCCAAGATGGAAGAAAGGCAGAGCCAAGCTGTTCCTGCGTGTGGAGAGCCGTTATACCTGGGCGTTGACGGGAAGCCGAGGTTTCGCATGTCCTATTGCGTTTCGTTGGATGTCCTCGGGTTCAAGAAGATGATAAAGCAAAGCTCCAAGGACGACGGAGCCAAGGCACTGTTCGACAGATTTCATGGAGCAATATCCGCCGCGCTCCAAAGACTGAATGAGTATTGGCGTGAGACCGGAGAGCCCCGCTGGCAAGTGAAGCCATTTACTGATAATGTCGTTCTTGGCTGCCCTGTAGGCGCACTGGAGGAGGGCGAGGCAGAGTTGAATCGCCTCATCCCGGCTGTTGGTGCGTATCAACTGGACATGGCACTAGCTGGCTTCTTTGTGAGGGGCGGAATCTCGTACGGCGATTTGTTCATAGACGATCACATGGTCTATGGCCCAGCGCTCTTGGAGGCATATGAGCTTGAATCAAGCATTGCCAAGGTGCCGAGGACCATCTTGTCGCAGGGCATTCGCGAGACCATGACTGAGTTCGCCAAGGGCTACCCCGACCCTCCCGCATATCCACTGTGGCAGCACATTTTGACGGGTTCGGATGGCTACGCGTACGTCAACTATCTGAAGCAGCTACCGGATGAGGAAGCGGCTGGCGCGGGGGGCATGGCAACACATAGGGAGGAAATTGAAAAATGCCTCAGGGAGAAAGTTGACGATTTGGACGTATGGGCCAAGTACGTCTGGCTTGCGAACTATCACGATCAGTTCTGCCTGCAGCATAGGGCCGACAAGGGACGCGGAGAATGCATTGGATTGTCTGCGAGGCAGTTCACACATCCACCAGCTCAACTGACATGGCCTGAATCAGCAAACAACAAATGAAAGGATAGAATATGGCACTGAACCTAAGCAATCTCGATGAAAAGACCCGCCCTCTGATGGTCAGTGAAATTGACCTCGATGAGCGCGGGGGGCAATTGTACATAAGCCCGAGGCTCAACGAAGACGGCCGACGTGATTATCCCGCCCTGTTACGGGAAGCCGCCCAATTCCATGACGACGGGTGGCTGGCGGGGGAGATCAGGCAGAGAAATTTGCTAAGAGCAAAGGAGACCCGACGAACACCATCGGGAGGGACTACGGAGGCAAGGGTGCCGGAGACAGCTCCCGAAACACTAGCAGAGGGAGAGTTTAACCGGTTCTACTGTCGGGCTGTGTGTGCCCGGGCGCTGGAGGAGGGGAAGATTAACGTACGCGTTTGCCGCGCGAAGCTCCCTGTGCATCCAAGACCAGAGTCCGTGGCGAAGGAAAGAACTCTGATTGACGCGAGACAACTCTTGAACGACTTGCGAAGAAGTCAAGGCGTTGAGCCTGCTCTTGGGATACCACCTGGACCGAACTCCGGGCTTAGTGTCGAGCTGCCGTAGCAGTAGCCGATAATGAGGGCAATCGGTCGTTCGGGCTCGGCGTTTCACTGAGCCCGTGCAGATCGAACAGCGGTCGCGGAGGATCCCTGGCTCCCCCGTTCTGTCAGCCGCTATCTCAGTTTAGCGGCATAAGCCTTCTTCACGTGCGTGTTAATGAAGGCGTTCAGGCCGCTGCCACGCGCGGCGAGGGCCTTCATTTGTTCGATGTTGTCTTGCCCGGCGTTCTGACTATTGTACAGGTACCGAGAGCCATCATTAAACTCCACTGTGATGGAATCACGTCCGAGTTCAAATGCTGAAACCCCGGAACCGCCTGTTAGGTTCTTGTATCGTTCCATAACTTGCCAATACCCTTTCTTACGACTGCTCGGCCTTTCTTCTTTGTGCCGCTCCGGTTGAGTGACGCTGCGCAGATAGGGCAGAACTGGCTCCTTATCCCGCTCGTAATGGAACTATTGTCTGAAGCGTGAGCTGTGGTGTCAAGCAGCAGGCCTTGCAGCGGCACTTCGAGCGCGGGGTCCGGAACGTTGTGGATCCCGGCTAGGCTCCCCGCACGCTCCGCCCACGTATCCATCGGATCTGCCTCAGTACTTGAACAACGCCGACAGCTCAGACATTTGCCCCTCTCGGAAGGCAAGGAGCTTCTCGGGTTCACTAACGAACCACGCGAATGTTCCCCAGGCGAGTTCAGACACCAGCTTGCGAAAGGCTGGTGCGCTGCGGTCGGCAAAGGCTGAGACAAAGTACACACCTTCCGGTTTCAGACCAGCCACCGCAGCCGCCTCGGAAAGGGCGCCTTTCCGCTGGACGGTGATGGCGCCGTCGGTTGCGATGACTTCCACAAAAACCACCTTGGGCGTTTCAGGATGCACATCAGCCAGAACGATGTCCGGCAGGTTGCGCGAGTAGTCCAACCGGAGGCCGATGGAGGTAGCTAAATCCTCATCTCGCGCGACGACTTTGTTGCCGGATTCACTAAGGAAGATCACCCCTGGCTGCCGCAGAAAGGCGGTGGCGAATACCTCGATCACCGCCTTGGTTATGACTGTGCTTGGCCCCGGCAGCATGAGACGAGTTTCGCCATTGGGGAAGGTGACCTTCACCCGCTCAGAAACCATGGAAGCCACGGCCCCGCGGCGCAGGAGGTTGATGCGGTTCAGGGCCGTTGCGGTCAGATGAGCCGCCTGCCACTGCGCGATAAGGGCGGGCGGATCCCCCATCCTGCCAGCGAGTTTCACCAAGAGGTCGGAGAAATCACGCGAAAGGGCGTAACGCGGCTTGGCAGAAGTGGTCGGTAGCCCGGGTCTCTCCACCACCGCGCCAACCGCCACAAGGCCTGCGCGAAGGGTTTCATCGCGAATGGGCTCCCGTGTATTGGCCGCATACCACCGTTTGGCTAGATGCTTCATCCCTCCGGGAATCAGCGAGCGCGCTGCCCATTGTTCCCGTTGTAACTCATCGCTCCTGGCAGCCTGGGCGTCAGTCATTTTGGTTACCTGATCGGGCCTGAGCCACCGCTCGTTGCCCTCGACTGCTCCAGCGTAGAGCATTACGAAGATAGTCCTCGCAGCCATTTGCCGGACCAGGTAGGTGCGATTGGCAGTGCCTTCTGGGAAGACTTCAGGCAGCCATTTTGCGATTATCTCTACGGGAACGAGTTGAGGCAGTGGCATAGATGGTTCCATTTCTTGAGTAGAAGGACGCGACCAGCGTTTCGATGTCGCAGTGGGGGGTCCCTGCCAGGACCAGTTCCTGAAGGGCTCGCATTTGATCAGGATTTGGCAATGGAAGCGAGTTCAGCTCGTAGGCGGACACCGCCACACTCCCATTGATGCATCGGAAAGCCTGATCCAAGGCACCGGAATTCAATAGGGCGGTGATGGTACGAAGCGCAAAGCGGGGTTTGCTGCTCAGGGAGTAGACCATGTTCAGGTGGTTTTCCACGACGAAGCCGGGATATTCGAGCACGAACGAGTTTGGCATGACGGCGGCGATAATGCGACGCTTCTGCTCTTTCGCTGTAGTCCTTTGGACCAAAATGCAAGGCTCCTGGTTTATCAAAAAGCCCTGATCCTGCTTCACTTTCAGATAAGGGAGATGGAACCTCCGGGCGGCTTGGAAATGGAATTTCCCGTCGGCGTTTACCGCCTCTGCCCAGATAATGGGCATGCAGCCCTCTTCGTAAGTCCTACGGAGCTGGCCCTTATGGCGGTTCCAAACCAACTGCCCGGTAGAAACGCCGAAGCCATAGTCGCTAAGCCGGTGAGGCATCGAGTTCAGACACTCGATCAGAGGCGCTTGGTCCGGTAAGCGCGGGAGGAGCCAGGGCTTGCCAACTCCGCCATTGAGCGCCACGTTACCGACCTGCTCAACACGGACAGAGTTAGCATCATCGTCTGGCACCAGGAGACCAACTGAAATGCTCGCAGTCGTGGCAGGAGTTTGGCGCTTGAACACCGCCAGCATGGTCTCCTGAAGGACTCCGTCAAAGACCCCGTCGCGATTACTAACAAATTCGAGCCGCTGGAGTGGCGCTTGGGTTTCCAGCAGCTTGCGCAGGTTTTTGAAATACTCGCCGCCCAGGAACGACGTAGGTGTGACGAAAGCGATGACCCCCCCCGGCTTGCTCAGCTTAATGGCCAAATCAGTGAAAAGGCCGTACAAATTCGCATGGCCAAACAGCGATTCCTTGAACTGGGCTCGCTGCGCTGGGGCCAGGGTCACCTTCCCATAAGGTGGATTGCCGATGATGAGGTCGAAGGTACCGAAATCCTCGGAGTGAGACTCCAAGGCATCGTGGGCTGCGACGAGGCTTCTTAGTGGCCGCCCAGCGGCTGTAGTGAGGTCGGAAAGCGCAAGATCCAGGAGTACCATGGACATCCAAGCGGCAAAGGGGTCTACCTCGGTCCCGTAAAGGCGGGTTTCGATATCGTCCAAGATCGCCGCTGGTTGCTCATACCTTGAGTTCTTCGCCAAAACAGGGGCCACCGACGCCAGGAACGCGGCGCCACCGCAGGCGGGGTCTATAATGCGGCCTCTTCGCCAGTCAAAACCAGTGAGTGAAACGAGTTCCAGGAGCCTGTCCACTAGCGCGGGCGGGGTATAGAACGCTCCCAACTCCTTGCGCAACGCGTCAGGGAGAAGAGTCGTGTACAACTGCCCTATGAGGAACCCAGATTGAGCAGGAGGGAGGGCCATGAATGCGTCGCCCAACCGCTGGACCAAGCCCGGGTACTTCACGCTCAGTGTGCAAACAGGCGAGCGCAAGTCCCAGCCAACCCGCCCGGACCGTTGCAGGCGCTTCCAGACAAATTCCAGCACGCCGGCACAAAGGGCTGGGCCAAACTTCGAGCGGCCTTCGTCAGAAAGGCCAGAATGGATGGCCCGAGCTTCGCTGAGACCCAGAGAAAACAGCGCCTCGGCAGTGGCAACTGCGTCCTTAAGCTCGCTTGCTCGAGTTTCCCGTTTCACTTGGCATTGACACTACCACCAACGGCAGGCCAAGGGCAATGCTCGGCAGCCACCCTCCTCCGCCATGATTCTTGAGATATGGGTCGTAAGCGTAGAGCCGGCCATGCTTGCTGCCAGAGGTCTCGCCCACGATGCCGAGCTGCTCCAGATGCCTCTGGGAGCGGCAGGTCTAGAGTCTCACGTCTAACGTCTAAAGTCGGCGGGCCCAGGACAGCTTTCTTCCACGTTGACGATCTAATCGCCGGCGTGGGTGGGACGCCAAGGGCGTCAATCATACCAGCCCAGGGCATACGCCCTGGGTTCATCGGCCGGTGAGGATTGCAGGCCGAAGGCCTGCCTCATCCCAGCCGCTCGATTGGAAGGATGAGGCGCGCTTTCAGCGCTAAAAGTCTTCGTGGGCTGATGAACCCAGGCCGTTGGCCTGGGCTGGTATGAACCAGGCCTTCGGCCTGCAAATCGGACTCGGCGCCAAGGGGTAACCTCAGCGCAGACCCGGGCGGCGTATATCCGGACCCCTGCACAAAATCATTCAGTTTTTCGGGAAACTGCAGGGCTCGAAGAACTCCGCCTTGCGCCCAAAGTCAGGAGGTGGCGATGGAGATCAGCGGCTTGGCCGGGGAAAAGCCGAAATGCGGAGAGGAGAAAGCTGAAATGGGAAATGCGCGGCGGCGATGGAACTCAGCGGCTGGCCTTGCAGCACACGGTGCACGCGCAAGGCGCGAGGAGGCGGTGTCAGGCCAACTGCGCCGACTGAATCCACAGGCGGAAGAACCGGTCGGTGATGAGGAAAGAGCCATTATCCCGGTCAATGATGTCCTTGGCCAGCAGGGCCTGGACAGCACGCTGGGCATTGGAAGGGGAGCCGAGCCCATAACGGCTGACGAATTCACCGGCAAAGACCTTCACGCCGGCGCTCTCGGCGGCCAGGCCTTTCAAGAAGCGTTTCTGGGACAGCGTCAGCGACTCCCACAATGCCGTGTAGGCGTAGGTTTCGCGGTCCAGCAACAGCTTGACTGCCGCCCGCAGCATTTCGGCATTGACCTGTGCCTTGGGCTCGCACAGCTCCCAGAGCACGTGACACAGGTGCTGGGTGTAGAAGGGATGTCCCTGGGTCAGTTCGCAGACCTCGTGGATGCGGCCCTCGGCAATGCCTTTACCGGCGTCGGCGAAGCGCTGCCGGACAAAGGGCTGCCAATGGACCTCGGCAATGGGGCCCAGCGGATAGTGGCCGCCAGCCCGATACAGGGGACGATTACGGTCCAGCACCATCTTCTGAATCAGGTGCTTGCGACTGCCCAGAAACAGGCAGGCCACCTGCCGTTGATGCTGAATCACGCTGCGCAGCTTCCGTTCCACCAGGTCGCTGCCATATTCCAGGACCTGCTGAAACTCGTCGAACACGACCGCCACTCGCGGCCCGCCCCTGGCGGCAATCCGCGCCGGGGTCTCCAAGGCCTCCTCCAGCGCCTGTGCAACCTGCGCCTCCCGGGCCAGGGCAAAGGTCAGTGTCGGCTTGCCATCGTCATCCACCGTGACGCTGGGGGAAAGCCGGCCAAAGAACTTCTTCGCCGTCTCCAACAGCTTGTTCACAGAGGTGCTCATGGACTCGGTGATGGCCTTGGCGAGGGTGGTGGCAAAGGCCGCCTCGCTATCCGTGGGCCACAGATCCACATACGCGCACAGGTAGCCCTTGCGAGGCAGTTTGGCCAGCGCCGCCCGCACGAGGGAGGTCTTGCCGTAGCGCCGTTCGGAAAAGACAAACAGCTTCTGGGCGTTCTCGATCGCCCGCACCAGGTCGGCGGTCTCCTGTTCGCGATTGCAGAAGGCCTCGCCACTGACCACCCCGCCGTATTCGAATGGGTTCCTCATATTACGCAAGATGCATTACGCAAGATGCGTAACGCAAGCTGCGTAGTAGCACGGGGCGGGCGGCTAAACGCTAAAGTCGGGCGGCGGCGATGGAGATCAGCGGCCTGGCCGGGGAAAAGCTGAAATGTGGAAAGCAGAAAGCCGAAATGGGGAACGCGCGGCGGTGCCATTACGTGATTCAGATTCGTAAGCGCCTATTATAACGGCACTTTCGTCATACCACAGAGGCTACACGGTTCCAACGCCGTCACCACCCCGTCACCACACCGTATCCTCCCCGTGACCACACCGTATATTCAATTTGAATATACGGTGTGGTCACGGGGAGGATACGGTGTGGTGACGGGGTGGTCAGGGTGGAAGCTCTTGGGATAGCCACGGACGGATTGACAGAGCCTCTGGAGTGCCGGGATTCCAGCCTGCATTTTTCATACTCACGTAGCCGCCGACGTCAGTCGGCGCTATCTTCGCTACGGAAAGAGTGCGCCGACTGACGTCGGCGGCTATTGGGCGTGAAATGTTCAGGCTGGCGTCTTACCGGCTCCGAACGATCTAACCCGGCAGAATGCCAGCGCTCCGGCCTTTAGCGGCGTCGCAATCGCAACCTCCAGCGCCCCAGCATCTTGCGTAATCCTGCCCATCGGCGCAGCCCCTTATCCCTTCCGGGACCCCTTTCCATGAACTGGCGCCTCCCGCCCAAGCCCCTCACCCCGTCCCTCTCCCCATCGGATGGGGAGAGGGTGGCCGCAGGCCGGGTGAGGGGATGGTTCATGGTCCCATTGCAGGTCTGCCTGCCGTGGAGGCTCCCTATGCACACCGGAACCACACCAGTACCTCACCGGAGTACCTCTGATAGGCTATCAGAGGTACTCCGGCGAGGTACTGGTGTGCATGGGGAGGGGATATGGCGCAATTGGGTGGGCCTGGGCGGTCCTCAAGGCTGGCGGTTCACGAGAATTGAGGGCCGACGGAAGCGCGGGAGGGCCTTTCCTGGCGTAATTCGTGCGGTTGGCACTCCAACCCACCCCTCTGGCGGAGTTCACCCACTTGGATGCAAGCGTCACGGGATTGTAACGTTCCCAGACGTTATTTGAAGGTGCTAAGCAGATGAGGTTGTTGTACGTGCACGACAAGTTCGGCGCTTTGGGCGGCGCGGAAGCAAACATCCTCGCCACCGCTGAAGAGCTCAGGCGGCGCGGCTGGCAAGTCGGCCTCCTGCACGGGCCTCGCACGGGGAAACAAGAAGCGGCCTGGGAGCAGGTGTTCCCGGCGACGTTTCCGCTGGCTTCGCCCGCCGGAGCCGGCGCTGGCGCACCCCGGAATTACTCCGGCTCGCCGGCGGCGGTCGAAGCCGGGCTGACGGCTTTCCAGCCGGACCTGGTTTTTCTGCACAACCTCGCCGATCTTTCGCTCCTTGAGGCCCTTTTGCGGTCAGGATTACCCCTCGTGAAGATGGTGCATGACCACGCCCTGTACTGCATGAGGGCCTCCAAGTACAACTACCTGACGCGCCGTGTTTGCGCGCGGCCAGCCTCGCCGTTTTGCGTGTTTCCCTGCGGCGGCTTCCTGGCGCGCGCCCAGGACGGCCCGTTGCCGGTGCGCTGGGTCAGCTACGCGGCAAAGGCGAGGGAGATCAAGCTGAACCGCCGCATCCGCCACCTGGTCGTGGCGACGCAGTTTATGAAGCAGGAACTGCTCCGTAACGGCTTCGAGCCGGAACGGATCGAGGTGCACGCGCCGGTGCCGCGGCGACTCGGGCTGCCTGCCCGCAGCAGTCTCAGCAGCCGTAACCTTATCGTCTATTCGGGGCAGGTTACGCGCGGGAAGGGGGTGGACGTGCTCCTGCAGGCGCTGGCGCTGGTCCGGGAACCCTTCGAGTGCGTGGTCTTCGGCGACGGCAACTTCCGCGTCCATTGCGAGCGTCTTTGTCAGAAGCTCGGGCTGGGCAAGCGCGTGGCTTTCAGGGGCTTTGTGTCACCGGAGGAGATTGCACGCAGCTACGAGGAAGCCAGCATCGGGTTAATGAGTTCGGTCTGGCCTGAGCCCTTCGGAGCGGCGGGCCTGGAGGCGATGCAATACGGCCTGCCCGTTGTGGCTTTCGACGCCGGGGGCATCCGCGAGTGGCTCAGTGACGGCTTCAACGGCTATCTCGTGCCCTGGATGGACCGCCGGCTCTACGCGGCCCGGGTGGACGCGCTGCTCCGTGACAAGGCGCTGGCCCGCGCCCTGGGCGAGGCCGGACGGCAGACCGTTGCCCAGTTCTTTTCCTTCGACCGGTACGTGGATGGGTTGGAAGGCCTCTTCCGGCGGGCGGCGGCGCGCCCCGAATGCGAGGTCGCCGGCCTGTGAGCACCGCGAGCATAGACAGGCGCTGGCTCGATCGTTCGTGGGCCATGCTCACGCCGATGGGCCGTTTGCTGTTGAATCTGCACGTGCTGCGCCAGCGCTGGCTTTGGCACTGGCGCAACTCCGGGGGTGACGCGCTCAAGCGCGCGCTGGATATCGTGGGCAGCGCGCTGTTCCTCATCGCCTTGAGCCCGCTTTACGCCGTGATCGCCATTCTGATCCGGCTGGAGGACGGCGGGCCGGCCATTTTCGCCCAGACGCGCGTGGGCCGCTACGGGCGCGAGTTCCGCATGTATAAGTTTCGGTCCATGCGCCCGGACGCCGAGGCGTTGCTAAGCCAGCTCCTGGCCCGGAATCACCATAAGGAAGGGGTCACCTTTAAGATCAAAGACGATCCCCGGCTGACCCGGCTTGGCAAATGGCTGCGCCGGGTCTCGTTCGATGAGTTGCCGCAAGTGTGGAATGTGCTCAAAGGGGACATGTCCCTGGTCGGCCCACGCCCGCCGGTGCCGCGTGAGGTGGCGCGCTACTCGCTGGCCGACCGCCGCCGGCTGGCCGTTAAGCCGGGCCTGACTTGCTTCTGGCAAATCGGCGGGCGCAGCGAACTGGATTTTTCCGAACAGGTGAAGCTCGACGTGCGGTACATCGAAGCCCGCAACCTGTGGACGGACCTGGCCATTCTGTTGAAAACCCTGCCGGCGGTCGCCGAAGGCAGGGGTGCCTGCTGATGAAAGCCATTTTGATATGCCCTGGAGAACGCCGCGCCGTGCCGGCCCTCTCCCGGCCCGCGCCGCTCTCGAATGTCGTGATTCTTGGCAAGCCGCTCGTGCAGTACTGGCTGGAGCACCTGGCCTCGCGCGGCGCGCGCGAGGTGTACGTGCTGGCCAACGACCGGCCGGAGAGCGTGGGCGCCCTCGTGGGCTCGGGCGCCCGGTGGGGCCTGGAACTGAAGGTGTGCCCGGAGTTGCGCGAGCTCAGCGCCAAAGAAGCCCTCACCGAATACCAGCACGGCGAGGGCTGGCTGCCCGCCCCCGACCTGGTCAACGCGATGCTCCATTTGCCGGGTTTCCCGGAGCAGCCGCTGTTTGAGAGCTACCTGGATTTCGTGGCCGCGCACGAGGCGATTCTGCCGCGGGTGGCGGGCCCGGACCGGATCGGGCTGCGCCAGGTCCAGCCGGGGGTCTGGCTGGGACTGCGCGCGCGGGTCTCGCGGCGGGCCCGCCTGCACGCGCCTTGCTGGATCGGGGACCAGGCATTCATTGCCCGCCAGGCGGTCATCGGCCCGCTCGCATTTGTGGAGGCCCGCTCGGTGGTGGAAGCCAACGCTGAGGTCATCAGCAGCATTGTCGGCCCCGACACGCTGGTCGGCGAATATGCGGCCCTGCGGAATTCCATTGCCTGGGGCAGCACGCTCGTGAACTGGCAGCTTAACTCGTGCACCGAGGTGACCGACTCATTCCTGATTTCGTCACTCGCCAAAAGCCCCGCGGCCCATTTCCCGGGCTGGATCTCGGGCGGGCTGGACGCGTTATCGCACAGCCTGCTCGAATTCCCCAGATCGCCGGGCTGGGACGCCAGAAAGGAAACATCGAGATGGAAGTTCAGCCGGAAGACGGAGCCTTGATCGTTCAAGGCGTGCAGGAATTGGACGCCGCAGCTTTACGGGAGCTGCGCGAGGCGGTGGACAAGGCCGTGGCATCGGGCGTGCCGGTCGTGGCCGTGGACTTGTCCGGCGTAGCCGAGATTAACGCCACGGGGCTGGGGGTGCTGGCCTCGCTCTACCGCTTTGCCGTCCGGCGCCTGCCGCTGGGCCTCGAGGCGGTGCGGCTGCTCGATCCGCAGTTCCGCGTGCGCCAGATGCTCGAGCTGGCCCGGATAGACCTGCTATTTGAAATCATCACCACCCGCAAGGAGCAGTCGGATACCGAAACCGCTTCTACGGCGGAGTTCCTGGAAGCCGCATGACCCAATGCCTTTCGCGAATTTGGAGGCGCTCTGTCCCGGAGGGACGCTTGAGTTTAGCCCAGCGCTTTAGCGTTGGGGAACCTGTGCGACGCGCGCCAAGTCCCGAAGGGACGGCTGAGTGGGTTAAGATGGCACTTGGATTCGGCCGTCCCTCCGGGACTCGGCGCCCGCTTAGGCCGCTCCCAACGCTGAAGCGCTGGGCTATGGTCACATGTCCCTCCGGGGCAGGGGCTTCCGACCGATGTGTTGTATATGCATAAGCGATCGCCGCCTAAAGGGTCGCCACCTTCCTCATGAAACCCCTCATTCCTTTATTCGTGTTCATAGACGCCTGCGGGTGGGAAATCGCGCAGGCCCATGCCTTTGGGGCCGCCTGGGCGCCGCACCGCAAGCGGCTGGAATCGGTGTTTGGCTACAGCTCGGCCTGCGTGCCTTCAATCCTTTCCGGGCGCTGGCCTGTCCAGCATCGCAATTGGTCTTACTTCGTCTATGACCCGGAGCATTCGCCCTTCAAGTGGCTGCGGACCTTGCAATGGCTGCCGACAGCCCTGACGAGCCGGCGTCGGTTTCGCCATTGGCTCTCGCGCGCGATCAAGGCCCGCCTGGGCTTCGAGGGCTACTTCGATCTATATAACATCCCTTTCCGACATATCTCCCTCTACAACTTCACCGAGCGGCGCAGCCCGCTCCGGCCCAAGGGCATGAACCGCGGGCGCAACATCCTCGACTTCCTCGAGGATGCCGGGGTCAGCTACCACTTCAGCGATCCCGAGCGCCGCGAGACCGAGAACCTCGAAGAGCTAATCTCGGAGCTCAAAGCCGGGGAGATCGATTTTGCCTTTGCTTACCTGCCGGAGCTGGACGGGCTGTTGCACCGGGTGGGCAACCAGTCTCCCGAGATCGGGCTCAAGTTGCGCGCCTACGAGTTGTGGGTCCAGCGCCTGGTCGAGACTGCCCTCGAACATTACGAGCAGGTGCGGCTTTATGTCTTCAGCGATCATGGCATGGCCAACTGCGACGAGCACCTCGATCTCATGACGCAGATCGAGGCGTTGCCTCTGGTGCTGGGCAGGGATTATGCCGTGGTTTACGATTCCACGATGGCGCGGTTCTGGTTCTTCAACAAACGGGCCGCGCAGTTGGTGACGGATTGCCTGGCCGGCATCCCCCAGGGCCGCATCCTGCCGGACGCCGAGCTGGAGCAATTGCACTGCCTGTTCCCGGACCGCTATTTCGGCGAGCTGATCTTCCTGCTCAGGGAAGGGGTCCTGCTGGTGCCGAGCCACATGGGCGCACGCCCTATCCGGGCCATGCACGGCTATCATCCGAGCGACTCGCAGAGCTACGCCGCCCTGCTGAGCAATCAGCCGATCCCGGACCGCATCCAGGCTATCCCGGACATCTTCCGCCTCATGACGCGCGACGCGTTGATCGCCCGGGAGATGAATGCGCCCCGCAAGCTCAAACCCGTGTGGACAGGGCAGGGAAGGTGGGTCCCGCCGGCCGTCGAGAGCCGGCCGCCTATTGCGGCTTAACAGGAGGGCCCGGCGCCAGACCGGGACGGCAGCGCATCGGCGGCCTCTCGCGCAGGGCCGCCACCGAGTGGGGCGTCGGTTTCGACATAGTTCTTGCTGTATGCGTCGGCAATGCTCCTGACTAACATTAGCGCCACCACATTCAGGACCACGTCAATTCCATCGGAGACGACATAAGCGAGGGCCGAGTTGGTATAGTCCACGACCCCCTGGGCGTGGAGCGCGAGCCGCATTGCGATGCGGTCCACGAACGTCGAGACGATCCAGAGAAACCACCACCAGCCAAGGATATTGCCGCTGCCCAATTCTCCACGGTGCGCGACAATCCAGATCTCCTTCATGGCCTGATAGGGCTTGTAGAGATTCGCAACGGGCACGAAATACCAGCCGACCGACCAGCCGGGGCTGAAGGCCATCGGCACGCCGCCCAATTGATGGAGGTTCCTGTTGGCCCGATATATCCAGCGCAGAAACGTCACAGCAAGGAAGATCGAGAAGAGGACCTGGACCAAGCCAATGCCCGCATTCGAAATATCCGAAGGCAGCAGCGTCTCGTCGGGGTTCACCCCCGGAGGGAGCCTGCGGTATTCAACATACCCGTAAACCCCGGCCAATACGGCCAGCGCACAGATGCCAGTGTTGATTTTGAGCAGCACTGTCAGAAGCCTTGTAAGCTTGGCAAGTGGCTTCAGCATCGGTCCTGACTGGCGGGCGACGTCAAAGCGCAAAAGGCAGTCCCGTCCATGAGCCGCAGTCTGAGGGGACGAGGGCAGGATGTCAAGGCGACATCGCCACCAGCGAGTCAGACTGCCGGGTCGCCCCGTTCAGGTTCGACTGGCCGGGTGGCAACCCATTCCTCAATGACGCGGAAGCCCACGGCCAGCAGGGTCGGCCCGAGGAACACGCCAATGAAGCCGAACGCGGCGGCGCCGCCCAGCACGCCGAAGAAGATCAGGATGAAGGGCATGTTGCTGCCCTGGCTGATGAGCCACGGCTTGAGGACGTTGTCAATGTTAGCCACGCCGATGCCCCAGATCAGCATGAAGATGCCCCAGCCGGTGGAGCCCTGGACAAAGAGCCAGATGGCCGCCGGCACCCACACCAGGGCCGTCCCCAGGATTGGCACGACCGACACGAAGAACGTCAGGAGCGCGAGCAGCCCTGCGCCCGGCACGCCCGCAATCACGAAGCCGACTCCGGAGACGACTGCCTGTGCCAGGGCGGTGCCGAGAATGCCGTAAACCACGCCGCGAACCGTGTTGCCGGCGACTTCCAGCAGGTGCCGGCCCCGCTCGCCGCCGATACGGACCACGCCCGCCGTCAGCCGTGCCGCGGCGGCCAGGCCATCGCGGAACAGGAAAAAGGCGACGAAGATGCTCAAGGCCAGTTGCAGCACGCCGCGCCCCAGGGCCAGACCCACCACAAGCAGCCAGGAGCCGACTTGCTCGATGACCGGTTGGGCCTGGGTCCATAGCTTCGCCGTATCCGAGGCCATGCTTTCCCAGTAGGCGGCCGCCTGGTCGCCGATGATCGGGAGCTTTTCGAGCCAGGCAGGCGGCTTGGGCGGCCCCTGGGCGAGCCATTGTTTGGCAGCCGCCGTCAGCGTGTTCACGTTGTCCGCGAGCGTGGCGCCGATGATGAGGAACGGCACCAGGAAGATGAGGACCATCGCAAGGGACATGAGCAAGGCTGCGAGTGTCCGGCGGTTGCCCAGGATTTTGAGCAAGCGG
>Ga0335069_10001642_pt1 | contig 35846 bp, 29 predicted proteins | sample Lox_Sample_11_FD_206714 | JGI IMG/M metagenome (GOLD analysis project Ga0335069, IMG submission 206714) | Soil microbial communities from Loxahatchee National Wildlife Refuge, Florida, United States - Lox_Sample_1.1 | ecosystem: Environmental > Terrestrial > Soil > Wetlands | place: USA... | reverse complement strand
GGGGACCTTGGGGACCTGTAGGACCAGTAACTCCAGGAGAACCCTGAGATCCTTGAGGACCTTGGGGACCTGTAGGACCAGTAACTCCGGGAGATCCCTGTGGACCTTGATTTCCCTGAGGTCCTGTGGGTCCAGTAACTCCTGGTGAACCCTGAGATCCTTGGGGTCCCTGAGGCCCTGTAGGGCCTGTAACACCGGGTGAACCTTGAGAACCGCCTCCGGTTATATAAACATCTGCAACTATTCCTGTGGCAGATGCGGTAACGCCTGGACCATGTACATTTATAGAGCCAAATAACCCAAGTGTGGCGCCGGCATTTAATACAAAAATACCAGACATTCCAGCACCATTAGTGCCTGCTGGACCGGTAACTCCAGGTGAACCCTGAAGTCCCTGAGGTCCTTGAGGACCTGTAGGCCCCGTAACTCCAGGTGAACCCTGTAAACCTTGATTTCCTTGAGGACCTGTTGGACCTGTAACTCCCGGCGAACCCTGCAATCCCTGTGATCCTTGAGGGCCTGTAGGGCCGGTAACACCAGGTGAACCTTGCGATCCCTGAGGGCCTTGGGGACCTGTAGGACCTGTAACTCCAGGTGAACCCTGTGATCCCTGATTTCCTTGAGGTCCTGTAGGACCCGTAACGCCGGGAGAGCCCTGCGATCCTTGGGATCCCTGAGGACCCGTGGGACCAGCAACACCAGGTGAACCTTGTGGACCTTGAAATCCTTGTGGGCCTGTAGGGCCTGTAACTCCCGGCGAACCCTGTAATCCTTGAGGCCCCTGAGGACCTGTAGGGCCAGTAACTCCCGGAGAACCCTGAATTCCTTGTGGTCCACCAGCAGGTCCAGTTGGTCCTTGTGGGCCAGTAACACCAGGAGACCCCTGAAGACCGCCACCAACAATATAAATATCGGCTATAGTTCCAGTTGCAGAAACAGTAGCAGATCCATGAACATTTAAACCGTTAAATAGTCCAAGAGTAACTCCATTATTAGATACGGAAATGCCAGAGCCTATGCTTCCGCCTCCCGCTCCTGTTTGTACTCCTTTTATTTGTGAACTATTAACCTTTGACATTTATTTATCTTTATTTATATATCATCTAATTTTGTATATAATAATCAGCGGTGATAACATCTACTGGTGATGGGGTTACAGTTGGTGCAACAGTCATTACCACAGAATCATATCCGGTTCCAACTCCTCCTGATTCAAAAATATAATAATCATCTAAATATACCTGCTTAACTCCGTTTTTATATACAATGATCTTATATGTTCCATTTTGTATAAACTTGCCCGATGGAATAGTAAAAATAGTATTTACGCCATCAACATTTCCGACTAATTGAATATCTTCCATTCTTAACACTGCCATTTGCGAAGATGTGACCTTAGTGCCTATAGACACTCCGTTTTGTGTAAGAAAATTTAATTGATCGTTATTAAATTGCAATAAATCAATATCACTATAGACAACTGTGATTTCTTTGGCCAATAATTTATGTAAGAGCTCTCCTTTTAATAGCGAGGCCCGTATATCACTTTCAGAAACTCCAGGAATTGCTAATAAATCTCTTTGCATACCCACCGGAATTGGATATTGAAAAATTCTAACTTCTTTATTTGAATTGGTAATAATATTTTGAACAATAAATGAAGTATTTTGTTTTAGAAATGGAGCAAAACTATTATTTGACATTAGTTATTCCTCCTTTTTCTTTTCTACTTCTTTATTTTCCTCTTTATTTTCATTATCTTGTTTTTCACCCTTTACTTCATCAAGAATTTGGTCTTCTATTGTAATTGAAATGTTTCTTTTAACAAATTTATTATCTTTGGTTGCCTTAACATTTCCAAATAATTTTTCCATTAAGGAGTCTTGCTGCTCTTGTTTTGGCAAATTAATATTAAATGGAGCTGCTACATTTTGCATGGGCGGCTGTAATGTATTGGTTTTTGATATGTAATGTGATTGAAAATTTTGGTCTTGCATTAAATTCTCGTCTTTCTTTATGATTGCTTGCCTTAATTCTTCGTGGCTCATTTTTTCAATATCTTCTGGCTTTAAACGATATCTAACATCTAATAGCTCCTGAAGATAATCAAGTTGCGGCTTTCCATAGTCCCCGTCTTTTTGTTCTAATCTTAATGTTCTGTCAAGAGAGGCACATAATACTCTTGAATAGCTGTCTAACCATGCAGGATGACCGACATATTGATCTCTAATTGAATCGGCCGCTGTTTTTAATTTGAAAAATGTTCTAATTTGTTCAGATGCCTCTTTAGATACAAATGGTTCGCTGCGATGATAATATTGCAGATTTCTCCTTGGATTAAAATAGGCATCTTGATCCACACGACGAGAATCAAATGCCACCTTTTTAATGGGATGCATCTTAAGAACAGCATTTACTCTTACGGGCAAAGAGTTGTCATCTTCCTTATGTATTTCTGCTAAAATTTGAAAAGCATCTAGAAAATCGAACAAAATAGCCTCTTATATAAACATATAACTTCTATAAGATACCAAAAAAACGATAGTTATAGAAGGTGAGTAAAGTTTATATTAATGGTCTTAAATTAATATTTTTGTATTATTATGTGTTAAAAAAAGTCCTATATAATTATTTATTGTGTCTTGCTGGAATTAAAGAAAATTTAATTCAAAAACACCCGTCATTTAAAACCAAAATAGAAGAATTATCAAAAAAAGATCCCTCTGGCAGAAATAAATATCTTCCATATATGGTTAAAATTTTAGTTTCTGGTCAGGCATTAGAAAATGAAATAATCGATGTAATTAAGCTTTTTAACAAGTATCAGCACAAATTAACCCAAAAAGACATTTACCAATATCATAATTTTACAGAATTACGAGATTTATTATTTGAAATTGATAGAGATAAAAATAAGTCCAAACGCCAGGAAAAGTTAGAGATCAAGACAGAAGGTGGAAGAAAGATATATGAAGATGACCAATGTGTAGTTATCTATGTAAAAGATAAGGCGGCCTCTTGTTTCTACGGTAGTGGTACAAAGTGGTGTATCACTATGAACAATTATGACTACTTTGAAGATTACCAAAGCGAGAATATTATTTTTTATTTCGTTTTAAGAAAGGATTTAGATAAAGAAGATAGCAATTATAAGGTCGCCGTTGTGGTTTATAGAAATGATAAAAATAAAATTATCAGAAAAGAATATTTCGACGCGTTAGATGTTCAAAGTAGCACTCCCGAATATCTTAATGATTTAACAAAATTATCATCAATATTAGCAATTATTGATCTTGATGCGGCAAAAGTAGAGAAAACATTTTTAAGCAGATTAGTAAAAGATGAGGCTTCAGAAAAAGAAATCATTGATAACTGGAATAAACTATCAGATGGTGTGCAAGGTCGAATTGCAGGATTAAGTAAAAATTCAGCGGCACTAAATTATATTATAGAAAATTCTGCATATTATGATGATATTTTATATGCTATTATGGGCAATGAAAATCTAACAATTAGTAATTTTGAAAAATTGTATGAAAAATTTCCAGATAAAAATAAATTATTTCATACTGTTATAGCTCATGATAAATCTAAAGAACTATTGCAATATATATTAGATAACAAAATTGAAGAAAAATACATTATCCAACATATGGTTTATATCTTTTTAGATTCAGGAATAAATATAGATAAATTATTTCAATTTAAAAAAATACTACCTATAATTGCTATATATGCGTCCGATAAAGAAGTAATTAAAAAATTATTAAATACCAATGATAAACATGTATTAGAGGCATTGTCGAGAAATAATGCAAGCGATCCAGAAACATTATCTTCTATATATAATGAAAATAAAAACAGTAAAATAATTGATTTATTGGCAAGAAGAGATGATGCCCCTCCAGATATTTTATTAGATATTTTTAATCATCATAATAATCCACAAATAACAAAATTGCTAGCGAGAAATTCATCAACCCCTCCAAATATTTTATTAGAAATATCAAAGTTAAGAGAAGAAAATACTAATTCTCTTAATTATATATTTTATAACTTGGCCGAAAATAAAAATACACCAGAAGAGGCATTGTGGAATATCGCTGATGCTCAAGGAGTCGGCTATTATATATTAAGGGCTAATCACAATAATATATCAGAAAGAATAATTAGAAAAATATATAATAGTGAAGGTTCATTGAGAATCAAAGAATATATCTCTAGGAATTTAAAATATCTTCCAGTTCCACAAGACATAATATCTGATTTACTAAAAGAAGATGTGTTTAGAGAACGCATTGTAAGCACAAATTTCCCCTTAACAAAAGAAAATTATGATTATTTAATAAATTTAAACTCTATGCCGACTATTCGTCAATTATTAGTGCATAATAAATATATTCCATCAGAAATACTTAATAAATTAGTAAATAAATATAAAAATTTAGATTCACTTATAGCCTCTCATAATAATATCACAGATGAAATTGCTGAAAAACTTTTTAAAGATAAAGAAAATTTATATTTTTTATCTAAAAACCAAAATGTATCGCCGCAAATACTAGAAAAAATATATAATAAAATTGATATTAAAGATAATAATATATTGTATTATTTAGCAAAAAATCCTAGAACACCATTAACCATTTTAAATCAAATAACATCAGATGTCATTAATGATAAAATTATTGATCTTACTGTAGCTACTGCGTTAGGAGAAAATTCATCAACTTCACTAGAAATATTAAAAAAATTGCACATAAAATATCCGACAGATTACTGGATAAATCAAGCAATACGAGAAAAGGAAACATCTTCTACAAAAAATTCATCAATTAAAATTAGAAATAGAAAGATTGCAATAACTAAATTAACAATATCTAATTTTAGGGCATAATATTATGAAGCATGCCATTTCCCTATCTAACATATTTTATAGGGCATCTATTCTAAAATTAGCCAGCAGAATTTCGGATCTTAAAAACAAATATCCGGAGTACGCTGACAAAATAGATATATTGGCTCGTAGGGATCCTTCCGGCAATCATAAATATCTCTCTTATGCTGTTAAAACATTAGTGTCGGGGAAGGCTCTTGAAAACGAAATAGCAGATGTCGTTGAGCTTTTTCATAAATACCAACATAAACTTGATAATAAGGACATTAATTCATATAAGAACTTTACAGAGCTAAGAGATATTTTATTTGACATAGACGCTGAAAAGGGAAAATCAAGGCGCCAGGAAAAATTAGAGATCAAGACAGAAGGTGGAAGAAAGATATATGAGGACGATCAGTGTGTTGTCATCTATGTAAAAGATAAGGCGGCTTCTTGTTTTTATGGCAGTGGTACAAAGTGGTGTATCACTATGGAAAATCATGACTACTTTAAACATTATCAAGATGAAAACATTATTTTTTATTTTATTTTAAGAAAAGATTTAAGTCAAGAATACAATAACTATAAGGTTGCCGTTGTAGTTTATAGGGATGAAAAAAACAAAATAAATAAAATAGAATACTTTGATGCAATGGACACTCGATCAGAAACACCAAGATATACTAAAGATCTGACTAATTGGGAAACAACTCTAAACCTAATAACTAAAGATGCCGAAAGTATTCCCAAAACTATAGGCGCCAAAATTAAAAATAATGAAGCTACAGAAGAAGAGCTATTGGCAGAAATAGAAAAAGGAAACTATTTAAATACTATAGCTACATTTACAAATAATCCAAAAATAATGGAGAAAATATTAAATCATCCAAGAACAAATTGGAGCATTTTATACGGTTTAGGAACTAATCGTAATTTACCTCCAGAAATGTTTGAAAAGATCTTAAATCATCCGAAAACAAATGATTATGTTTTATCTTATTTAGCAAAAAAACCAAATCTACCACCAGAGATGTTTGAAAAGATATTAAATCATCCGAAAACAAATGATTATAGTGTTTTATCTTATTTAGCAAAAAAACCAAATCTACCACCAGAGATGTTTGAAAAGATATTAAATCATCCGAAAACAAATGATTATGTTTTATCTTCTTTAGCAAAAAAACCAAATCTACCACCAGAGATGTTTGAAAAGATATTAAATCATCCGAAAACAAATGATTATGTTTTATCTTCTTTAGCAAAAAAACCAAATCTACCACCAGAGATGTTTGAAAAGATATTAAATCATCCAAAAGTAAATTGGTTTGCTTTAGATGCTATATCGGCACATAAAAATCTGCCGCCAGAACTATTTGAAAAAATATTAAACCATCCGGCGGCAAATGATCACACAAAAAAATTAATCGAATTACAAAAAATCAACAAAACCAAAGAGGCATCTATAAATTCATTAAGAGTACTAAGAAGAAAGTTTTCTATTAATAAATAATAATTCTAAACTAAATTAGGAAATGCCTTTATAAACTCAATAACGGCCTTTCGATATTTAGCCGGACGAGCATCTTTCAATGTATCAAAAAAATTATTATTTGCGGCCTTATAAATTCTATCCAGCAATATTTTTTTCATATTCCAACTATTTTTATTTTTAAAATATTCATTATTGTTTAAATTCTTGTCTAAATCATTTATATCAATCAAATGAATATATGCCTTTAAAGCATCCTTATGTAATTTCGACGGAAGATTATTTAATAGTCTTCTAAATTCATCTACAGCATCGGTTAAATTAGTATAAAACTCTATATCCCTCAATCTATGCTCTAACCTATCATTGGATTTTTGATCTTGTAATTTAAGGCCGTGTATATCGTGTTCTTTTTCTCTTATTTTAACAGGAGGTAATCCAAACTCCAGTTCTGTTTGTTTATATTCCATTGCAAATGTCTGGATTACATGTTGAAGTTCATGTCGAGCGGTTTGCTTAACTCCCTCAAGATCTCTTTGTATTTGATGGACTGACGGCATTGCTCCTTCTTTATCCCAATCTGTCAGATCTTTAAAAACATATAAATTACCGCCTAAAATATCAGTATTATTTCTTTCATCCCAACTATTTCTTGCATCCCATAGCCCCCTCCATTTTTCTTCTTTATATATACTCTTGGCCGTATCTCTATCATAAATAAATACTGCCTTAAAATCAATACTATTTACATTGCTATTACCTATAATATATTGAGCCGGAACCTTAATAATTTGCTCGATATTGTATTCTGGTTTTATATGCCTCATTAATTCGATTTTTATTTTCTTTATTTCCTTAAAATCGTAATCATCAAAGGCCTCAAAATTATTAACAAAATACTTAAAATTTGTTAAGACCTCAAATATTCCCTCTCTGTTATTTTTTATGTATTCTTTAACTTCATATCTATCTATATTTTTTAAAAGGTCCGTAGAAACCTGATAACCCTGATAATTAATATAAAGTCTAAAATTATACTTCTGATCGGCATGACCATAAATAAATATTTGTAGCGTTGGTGGTTTTCTTACCCAATCATAAACTCCAGCCCGTCCTGTTTTTGGATCGTTTTCTTCTTCTGCAAAATAACTAATATTCAAATCAAATGCAGTTCCGACCTCTGGTAAAATATCATTTATATTTTGAGATCCTGAACTTACAATTTTCATTAAACTTTTATAATTATTGCTTTCTAAAATCTTGTTTATTGTGTTTTTTACATCATTTCTATTATTGAAATGATATTGCATTTTATCTAATGAAGAATAAACAACCTTACAATAAGCGCTGGCAGCCCAATCCTGAACTTCCTTTAATGTTTGTTCTGGCACTTTCAGCAATCCGGCAAACTTCTGGCGCATACAAAAATACATAAATAACGAGAGATTTTTACAGGATTATTTAATCTTGATGCAGGAAGTAAGCGGATATATAAGACATTGATGGTAAAAAAGACATTAAATATAACTCATCCTCACCTACTAAAAGAATGGTGCTATGATAAAAATAAAATAACACCAAACCAAATTACACGCGGATCTGGGCAAAAGGCATGGTGGAAATGTAGCAAATGTAATGAAATCTATGAACAAAGAATAAGCAATAAAGCAATTTATCATCAAAAATGTCCATACTGTTGCAATAAAAAAATAAACAAGAAGAATAGCCTTAAGACAAAATATCCCAAAATAGCAAAACAATGGGATTTTAAAAAGAACAAACAAACTCCTGATAAAATCGCCCCAAGAAGTAAGAAAAAATTTTGGTGGATATGTAATAAGTGCAAAAAATCATATCATCAGCCCATAGCAAACAAGACGGCAAAAAATTGTGGCTGCCCATATTGCGGAAAAAGAAAAATATCAAAAGAAACATCATTACAATATAAATATAAAAAACTGTCTGCTTCTTGGTCAAAAAAGAATAAAAAGAAATCATATGAAGTTTTTCCAAACTCTCATAAAAAAGGAATTTGGTCCTGTCCATCCTGTAAGGTGGAATTTATTATGAGAATTAGTGATGCGGTAAAAAGATTTGAAAAAGGAATTACCAACTGTCAATCCTGCTCTCCTTCTGGAATTTCTCATTTGGAAAAAATGTGGTTAAATAGTTTAGGAATTCCAGATACACCGCAAACTCGTTCGGTTAGAATAGAAGCAAATGGCAAGACATATAGGGCCGATGGATTTGACCCGCTAACTAATACAATATATGAATTTAATGGAGATTTTTGGCACGGAAATCCAAATAAATATAATCCAAAAGACATTAATAAGGTAAAGAAAATTACCTTTGGAGAGCTTTATAGAAAAACATTAGAAAAAGAAGCTAATTTAAAATCCGCTGGTTTTAAATTAATAAATATATGGGAAGATGATTTCGTCAAAAATATGAATAATATCTAATTTTAGGGCATAATATTATGAAGCATGCCATTTCCCTATCTAACATATTTTATAGGGTATCTATTCTAAAATTAGCCAGCAGAATTTCGGATCTTAAAAACAAATATCCGGAGTACGCCGACAAAATAGATATGTTGGCTCGTAGGGATCCTTCCGGCAATCATAAATATCTGCCTTATGCGGTTAAAACATTAGTGTCGGGGAAGGCTCTTGAAAATGAAATAGCAGATGTCGTTGATCTTTTTCATAAATACCAACATAAACTTGATAATAAGGACATTAATTCATATAAGAACTTTACAGAACTGAGGGACACCTTATTCGAAATTGATAGAGATAAAAATAAGTCCAAACGCCAGGAAAAATTAGAAATTAAAACAGAGGGAGGAAGAAAAATTTATGAGGACAATCAGTGTGTGGTCATCTATGTAAAAGATAAGGCAGCCTCTTGTTTCTACGGTAGTGGTACAAAGTGGTGCATTACTATGGAAAATCATGACTACTTTGAAGATTATCAAAGCGAGAATATTATTTTTTATTTTATTTTAAGAAAGGATTTAGATAAAGAAAACAGCAATTATAAAGTTGCCGTTGTAGTTTATAGAGATGATAAAAATAAAATAAAAAAAATAGAATACTTTGATGCAATGGACGCTCAATCGGAAACACCAAGATATACTAAAGATCTGACTAATTGGGAGAAAATCCTAACTCTAATCACTCAAGATGCTGAAAACATTCCTAAACCTGTCGGTGCTAAAATTAAAAATAATGAAGCTACAGAAGAAGAACTATTAGCTGAAATAGAAAAAGGAAATTATCTAAACCATATAGCTTTATTTACAAGTAATCCAAAAATAATGAAAAAAATATTCAATCATCCAAAAATAGATAGGATAATATTAGTGAGTTTAGCTCGCAATGAAAATTTGCCTCCAGAAATGTTTGAAAAGATCTTAAATCATCCAAAAACAGATTATAGTGTTTTACTTAATTTAGCAAAAAATCCAAATCTACCACCAGAGATGTTTGAAAAGATATTAAATCATCCGAAAACAAATGATTATGTTTTATTTTCTTTAGCAAAAAAACCAAATCTACCACCAGAGATGTTTGAAAAGATCTTAAATCATCCAAAAACAGATTATATAACTTTAGAAATTCTAGCCAACAATAAAAACCTATCTTCAGAAATGTTTGAGAGGATATTAAATCATCCGAAAGTAAATTGGTTTGCTTTAGATGCTATGGCGGTACACAAAAATCTGCCGCCAGAACTATTTGAAAAAATATTAAACCATCCGGCGGCAAATGATCGTACAAAAAAAATAATTAAAGAAAGAATACAAGAGCTTAATAAAGAAAAAACAGCATCTATAAAATTAAGAGGATTACTAAACAAATTTTATAAGATATCTATTCTAAAATTAGCCAGCAGAATTTCGGATCTTAAAAACAAATATCCGGAGTACGCCGACAAAATAGACATGTTAGCTCGTAGGGATCCATCCGGCAATCATAAATATCTCTCTTATGCTGTTAAGGTATTAGTATCAGGAAAAGCTCTTGAAAATGAAATAGCAGATGTCGTTGAGCTCTTTCATAAATACCAACATAAACTTGATAATAAGGACATTAATTCATATAAGAACTTTACAGAGTTGATGGACATCTTATTTGACATAGACGCTGAAAAAGGAAAATCAAAGCGCCGGGAAAAGTTAGAAATTAAAACAGAGGGTGGAAGAAAAATTTATGAGGATGACCAATGTGTTGTCATCTATGTAAAAGATAAGGCAGCTTCTTGTTTTTATGGATCGGGAACAAAGTGGTGCATTACTATGGAAAATCATTACTACTTTGAAGATTACCAAAGCGAGAATTTTATTTTTTATTTCGTTTTAAGAAAGGATTTAGATAAAGAAAACAGCAATTATAAGGTCGCCCTTATAGTTCATAGAGATGAAAAAAACAAAATAAAGAAAATAGAGTATTTTGATGCAATGGACACTCGATCAGAAGCGCCAAGATATACTAAAGATCTGACTAATTGGGAGAAAATCCTAACTCTAATCACTCAAGATGCTGAAAGTATTTCCAAAACTATAGGCGCCAAAATTAAAAATAATGAAGCTACAGAAGAAGAAAAATTGGAAGAAATAGAAAAAGGAAATTATTTAAATACTATAGCTACATTTACAAATAATCCAAAAATAATGAAAAAAATATTCAATCATCCAAAAACAGATAGTGCTGTTTTAGAACGTTTGGTTTATAATGAAAATTTACCTCCAGAAATGTTTGAGAAAATATTAAATCATCCAAAAACAGATAGTGCTGTTTTAGAACGTTTGGCTTGTAATGAAAATTTACCGCCAGAAATGTTTGAAAAGATATTAAATCATCCGAAAGTAAATAGTAATGTCTTGGAAAATTTAGCTGTCAATGAAAAATTGCCTTCAGAAATGTTTGAGAAAATATTAAATCATCCAAAAATAAATAATGTGGCTCTATATTATATTTCAAAAGACCCATATCTACCGCCAGAACTATTTGAAAAGATATTCAATCATCCAGAAGTAGATAATAATGTCTTGGAAAGTTTAGTTGTCAATGAAAAATTGCCTCCAGAGATGTTTGAGAAAATATTAAATCATCCAAAAATAAATAATATAGCTCTATATTATATTTCAAAAGACCCAAATCTACCGCCAGAACTATTTGAAAAAATATTAAATTATCCAAGTACAGATTCGAACATTTTATACGGTTTAACAATTAATCGTAATTTACCGCCAGAAATGTTCGAGAAAATATTAAACCATCCAGAAGCAAATAGCTCTACTTTATATACTTTAACGCAAAATACAAACCTACCGCCAGAACTATTTGAAAAAATATTAAACCATCCGGCAGCAGATGATCGTACAAAAAAAATAATTAAAGAAAGAATACAAGAACTTAATAAAGAAAAAATAGCATCTATAAAATTAAGAACATTAAACAGAAAATTAAAACTATTTTCTCTTTAATAATATAATTGGTTCGTATTTATGACTGCCATCCTTATTATTAAAGGAGGTATTGCGAGTTAGCTGAATTTGATACATGTCGATTATCTCATAACCCTTCTCTCTAATGACATTAACCATATCATCTTTAATGGAAAAATTATCTACCTTATCTTTAATATTAATGGCAAAGATACCGTCAGGAGCTAACATATAATCAATATTATCAACTACCTTACGCCACCATTCATTAATAAAATCCACATAACTACGACTATAATAACACTGACTTTCTTCTTCCACATATCTCTCTAAATTATAATATGGTGGACTAGAAAAAGCAAATTTAATTTTATCCTTATATTGCTCATCTATAAATTCTTCGGCACCACAACATCGCAAATCAACATCTTGCTTAAACATAGGAATATTATCTTTAAAAAATTGAAAAATATTAACATTACTTTCAAATGATTTTCTAAAAGGATCTACTCCAACATATTTAATATTATGAGGTAGTGATAATGCTCCTAATAATCTCTGACCAAAGCCCATAGAATAATCATAAATTATATCTCCTTCTTGAGTATATTTGGAGTATAAAAATTTAGCAATAGAGGGGAAGAAGATGCTTGCCCTATATACACGATAAGAATTAAATAATCCCTGTTTGATCATATTGCCATTCATATTTTTATTTTTGCTCAATCTTTCATTAATTACTCTCAACAAAATATCATCTCTATGAAATCCTTCGATCATTGATGGTTTTTGAGTTAATGAATTGTTAGTTAATGATGATTTTGCCTCATAGAAATGAGGAGCAAAATGTTTAAATATACTAATCCCACTATAATTATTTAAATTTAAAATATTATCTTTATTAATTTTTTTAATATCTATGTTTTTTAGATATATAAAGTCTTTCAGCAACTCATCTTTTGATAAATTAGAATAGGGAAAACCGTTATTTCTATAAAAATCAAAAACGATTTTAGCCGCATCATTTTTTTGTTCTTCAGTCATATTTATAAGATTGTCTGATGTTAATAACATATTTTGATATGGTACAATATAGGTGGTGCCATAATTTTTAATATTAGTATACTTATCTTTTACTTTTTCTATCTTGTTTTGTCGTTTTAATTTATTTTTATCAAAGTTATTTTTTAATTCTAAAAATCGTAAATACTTCTTATATATCCTATTAATATAAAAATTACTATTATCATATAAATGATGGACAACAATATCTATTTGATTTAAATCTTTAATTTTAAGACTGGATAAATTTTTCTTTTCATTTTTTATTTTAATTTCTGAATTTATATTTAAAGTATCAGAAAAATATTTAGCAATACCGTTAATTATATTAGTGTTTGATGTTATTCCAAGATGCGAGCCTCCACCCATCAATAAAAAGAACCCATCTCCATCATAACAACCTCTAATGAAATGTCGTTTTAAATCCTCTCTAATGAAATTGGGAAAATTTAAAATTAATTTCTTTTTTTCTGCTTTTCCCATATTTATTAAACAATCATATATTTTTGAAGAATAAATTCTAATATAAGAATATACATACCGACCCTTATTTTTAGTCTCTTTAACTCTATTTTCTTTAAAAATTAAAGATGATAATTTTTCTAAAATATTTTTATCAGAATTTCTTAACAAAACTCTTATTGACTTATCTTTGGCGTTTAAATATCCATTAGAATATATTAGTCCCAAAAAATAAGCTTTTTCTTCATTATTAATTTTTTCAAAAAAAGTTTCATCTATATGATATTTCCTATTATTTTCTGAGGCCGTTCTTATTACAACTCCATTTTTTTTAAGTTTTCTGCATATAGAGGAGCTATCTATTCCGATAATTTCCGCTATTTTTTCCGAAGACATTCCAGATTCATATTTTTCTTTCATAAAATTAAATAAATCTTCATTAATAACGGTTCTTTGATTTTTAACAATTCCAGATTTTTTAACTATTCTTCCAACACTACCGCTATGTAAATCAAACTTGACACCAATTTCAGAAGGAGATAATCCATCTTGATACATTTTAATAATTTGCCGTCTCACTTCTTCTGTAATTTTTTTCATTCCCCCTCCTACCTTTCTCGAATGAACTTGATTATTTTGGGTTTTTAGGCCAAATGGTTGTCAAAATACATATATCAGTAATCAGAAAAAATTTGACAGTTTTTTCGAGACATGCAAGCGAACCCAAAAATAAAAAGGGCCAATCTTTCGATTGGCCCTTTAAATACTAACCAGTATAAACTGGCTATTTTTAGCCTAAATCATGTACCAATTAGTACTGACTTGTTGCCTGAAGCAACGCCACGTGGGTTGAGAATACCGATACCGATAATCTCGTTGACAACCCAACCTAATTTTAACTGTTTTGGTTCGTCTGCTGGCAAAACTTCAATGTCTTGTCTGACGGGCATTACGCCTACGAACTCTGGGTCTGCACAACCATAAACAGTACCAGGCGGAACGATTTTGCTGACAAGAATGTCTGCACCCCAGATGTGGGCATAAAGACCAGTCTGGAGAATTTCGCGCTGGGTTACTGGGTCGATTTCACCACCACCAACGCCCTGACCACCGCCGGTTGCCCAGAGGAGAATGTCATTGAACTCGTTGATGTTCATGAAAAACTTGGTTGTTACGAGGTCCCAACGATCGACTTGCTTTTTGATAGCAGCGAGATCGCGCTTGAGCATACCTGCATCGGCGATATCCTGACGAACGTTTTCGACTGTTGAAGCTGCGTCAATGGCTGCGAAAACGTTTGCGTCTTCCTGAGCCATAATTTCTTGACGGGCTTTCTGAACTGCACGGTCGATAACGTTGAAACGACGACGCTTAACTTCTGCGATACGAACTGTGGGGTTTGAGAAGAGCTCAAACTCTGGAACAGTTACGCGATCACCGAAAACGCGTGATTCTGGGCCGGTACCGTTGCTTGAAACAACGACAGCGGCAACATCGATATCACGATCGTAGACCGCAAGTGCACCCTGGGGTATTGGATCTACGCAAACTGCTCTACGAGCAATTCCGTGATAGTCTAAGTTTTTACGACATTTGTTATGGATTCTATCTATCCAACCAAATCATTTCTGTTTGGTTCTTTACTTTTCAATAAAGGTCAGACTTTATCATCTTCGTTATCATTTACGAAGTTTAGCATTAAGTCGTTGAGGGTTCTGGCATTATCTTATACTTCATACAATCTACAACATGCTCTCGAATTATATTAGATAATTTTTGAGTATTTTCTTTATTTAGCGTTAATTGAAAATATTGTTTATCCTTATATTTAAAACCCATTACCTTGGATCTTAAATCAAAACATCTTTTCAAATACGCCTGTAGTTTGTAGTTCTCTTCTTCTGTAAAGCCCATTGAAGCGATTCTCATATTTACATTCATATTTAGATTGCCGTCATCCATTATCCATACTGCTAGGGATAAGGGAGTTAAATACATATCTAAATTATCAGGAACAATTTTTTTTCTATTTTCATCGTAGAACATTTTAGCAAACATATTAAAATCTTGATGACAGATTGTGGTTGTTTGCAGCATTATTGAGTTTTTCCTCTTATCAATTGATTTACGATAACCATTGATAAAGGGATCCATCATTGCTATCTTCCAGTGAAAATATTGCTCCTGCGCTTCACATTGAGCTATTGAAAGTTTAAAATTGCTATTCTTTCCGTCCCTATATAAACATCCATCTCCTAATAAGGTTCCGACTAAAAACTGTCTTTGGATACTATTAATAGGTGTTTGTCTTAAGATATCATATTTTCTTAAACTACATTCAACTTCTATATTATTGGCTTTTAATATCCTTGAAATAGCCGGAGGTGATATTTCATACCATTTGGCGATTTCTAATATTGTCTGATGTTGATTGTATCTGTATATGATATCCTGAATTTGGTTAGGAGTTAAATCTGACACATAATTTCTGTGCCACTTAACTTTTTGCTTTTTTAAGATTTGCCTAATGGTCTCATAACTTACATTGGATTTTTCAGCAATTTCTCTTATAGTTAAACCAGATTCATATAGTTTAGCAATTTCACTTTCTTTCATTTGCCAGCCTTCCCTGCTGATTGTCTATATCATCCTTATTCTGTTACATTCGACTGTATTTAAATTATCTGCGGTGATTAATTTGTAGAGTGTCGAAGTGATAAGGCTTTTAGAGTTTCCAGCATATAGCTAAATTTATACCCCACTCGTAATTCAGTTAATGGGGTTGGCCATTGCTTGTGCTAAAGCAATTTTGCCTTCTTGTGTCATAAGAGCTTGCGAAATAAGCTCATCACGACGGCTATCCGAAACGGGGCCTGCGAGACCGACGTTTGATGGAACGTTTTCTTCGAGAACTGCAGCGATTTTTGCAATCGACTGAAGTGCCTCTTTTACACTTCCGGCGTTTAATTCGCCCTTACCATTGAACATATTCATTTTTCACCTAATTGTTTAAAGTTGCCAGTTTCCCAGCACAGGTATGAAATATACCTAAAATAATGTGATAATATTACCAATTTGATTAAAAAAGAAAAGGGCCCGTAAAAACGAGCCCAAATCTTTGTATATAAAATCTGGAATAAACCAGACAATATATCAGCTTTGTGCGACACCCATCCAGTAAATAACGGCCATATAGAAGGCGCGTTGTGAGAGCGACTGAACTGGCGATGATGGCGAGTTAAGTGCTGACACGAGTGAGTTCGGTGTGGTTACGAGCGATCCCTTTGTTGCGAACTCGACGAAACGAGCAACAACTGGGGCGCCTGAAACTTGCTGACCCGATGAGGCAGGTGTTAATAGACCGGCCGATGTGAACGAAAGTGTGTTGGCTGACTGAAGAGCCGAGTTACCAACAACGAGACCGGTGTTAGCGGTTGTGTCAACTGCATCGAGAGTTACGCCATAAAGACCTGGTTTATCCCAGAGGGTAACTTTGCCTGAACCGGCCATTGTTGATGGACCGATAACTGTGCCTGATGCTGTGGTTACCTGACCTGCAGTGCCACCTACGAGTGTTCCGAAGAGGGTACCGTAGTTAGCAGTACCTTCGTCTGCGAGGAACCAGGGCTTTGCTGTCTGGGCGTTAGCAAGACCAACAACTGGACGAACCTTGTTTGTGGTACCTGCATAACCGTCGAAGACATCGTATGCGCCGAGATCAACGCTGCCTGATGGATATTGCGGGGTGACTACGCTGTTAAGAAATACAACTTCTCCGCCTTTTAACGAAAGGTTGTCATAACCGTCGAACTGGCCAAGGGGAGGTGAGCCAGGATTTAATATTACTAGAGCCATTTTTTACCTATAAATTATAAACTTACATCAGAAACTTACAATAAAGTTTTCTAATTATATATTGTAATATTGATTATTTTAAATATAATTAATTATTATGGTCGTATTTATTTTAAACACGACGGACAGTCTTCATAAGGATACCAGGGAGCTAATTTGGTTCCGCATCCTTTACATTTTGAGACTTCCATTGGCCCATCGGTTTTAACTTCCTCGCCAACATCACATTTAGGACAATATATCTCATCCTTAACATCTAATAGTTTACCGCCACAATCCTCACAGGTTTCAAATTCATTTAGTTCTGGATAATTTTTCTTGTTATCCTCTGAATGAAGTTTCTTAACCCTTTCAAATTCATGTGTTGGCAGTAATGGCAAATCATAGGAATGGTCATATCCGCAAAGAGAGCACTGTTCATAGTCATCAAATTTTTCAAACTCCTTACCGGGAGCATCGCCATCTAATTCGTGAGCTAAGGAAGTAATGCATGCGTCGGCCAGCACTCTTAAATTATCTAAATCTCTATTATCCATGTCATTGGCAACTCTAACAAGTTCCATTAACAAATCCTTATGGGCATACTTATAATTTGTAAGCTTACCATCTGTTGGCTTCATTACAATATTAATATCTATTTGCTGGCGTTCGTTTTCATTTTCAACCAAACCCTGAATTTTATCATAGGAAGGAGCAATAACAACCGGCTTTGGATGTGCCGCTTCCATTATATTATGTTCGTATTCAATAGACGATGAGGGCTTTAGTCCATATAAGGCTTCAATTGTAGAAATATCGTCTGAACCTAATCTTGGATTTTTGCCGCTTTTTAGATCTTTTATTTTTTTGTTATCTTCGGATTTTTTTACAAATCCAGCCTCTTCCATTATTTTGGCATAATTTTCAAAAATTTCGCTATATGACATTTTATTCCTCAATATTATGCAACATTATTATCTTTTTTAGCAGCATCATAGGCAAAAGAATCTACTATTTCTTTAATTGATTCAAACGGCTGTGGAATAATGGTTATATTCGATAATCCGGTTTTTGTATTTCTACTTCTTACCATTGAAACAATTTTATTATAATTATCGGTAGAGGTTATATTTGAGTCTTTTAATTTTGGATAAATGTCTTTTGCCCATTGAATTAAAGATTGAGGAAACTGATCCACCGGCAAATTCATCATCCAGACATCAGAAACCGTATTAGGATGATAATCGGTATATTTAGATGGTATGTTTTTGTTTACATATAATTTAATAGAAGGATCATTCATTGAGACCTGAAGATTTTCGTCCTCTATTGATTTGCTTGCAGGAGTTATGCCTATCTTTTCTTCGGTCATTTCAGCAGCTCCTCCCACCACTATAAATCCAAGACTAATCAGTATCGTTTTAACAATCCATGGAACTACTTTTTTAAGAAACGCAACTATTGGGCCTTTTAACGATGACCATATTCCGGCATTTTTTTGAAAATTTTGAGCCGCATACTTTAAAATCATAGCGTTTTGATAATGATAATCCTGCTCGCTTGCTGATAATTTTGGTAGAGATAATATCTTACTCATATCAACTGTTGCCGTATCGCTGATTGATTCGGTATGTTGATCAATGGCCGAATTAACAATTTCGTCTACATGCGAGGGATCTACTGATGTTTTCTTATCAATAACATCCTTGGTGAGAAGTCCTTTAATCGCAGATCCTATGGTGGCAAAGAAATTTTTCCAATCAAATCCTAATTGCTCCATAACAATATATATGACATCAACCCACCACGGTAATCCTAACATAAACAATACGCCAGGAGTAATTAGAGCGGCTACACTGGCTACAGGATTATTTGGGTCATATTGCGATTTAACATAATCCTGAATATGCTGCTTTAGATCTGGCAGTAGATCGGCATTTTTATTTATTGATGGAAAAAACATTCCATTAATAATAGCCGTTTCTCTAAAATAATCTATCTTTCTCATTTTCCAAGTCCATTTCTAATTGAGGCCGCTAAATTATACATGTCGTCTGTGATAGATCGAAGGTGCTGATTTCCAAGATTTATTTGCTGATCAAGATTTTGTATTAATCTTGGAACCTGAGTTTGTTTTAGTGTTTCAAGAGCACTAATACAGTCAACCACAATTCCTTTCATAATACCCAAATTATTATATGTTAATCTTACATCCTCTCCATGATCGCTTACTAATTTGGTTTGTCTGGCAGAATCACCTGATCTATAACTTTGTATTCCATTTAAAAGCACAGGATATTTTGATACATTTGCTTTCCATGCGCTTATTTTACTATCTATATCTCTTTCCATAGCCTCTATAGATTCAAGCGATCCGAAGCCTCCTTTTTGTAGCTTATTGTATTCTGAAAGAAAATCATATGTTGCATTCATAAAATATGATATTCTATTTAAATTTATCCCATTTTCTATAAACGGTAATGCTGATAATAAAGATGTTATAGATTTATCTTCTAAATCTTCTTCCTGGCTTACATTACTACCTACCTGTTTGTCTTTATTTGTTAAAACGGTATCTTTAGATGGAGCAATTGTTTTTTGGTCAGAAGGCTTGCTATCAGAAATTTTGCTTAATGTGCAGCCGGCATCTTTGGCCAATGAAGATACACTGTTGATATAAAATTCATTATTCTTCTTTAAGGCTCTATTATAAAGATAATTATAAAAAACACAAATGGTAGATGGTGTTATATTGTAATGATTTCTTAAATATTTAGCGTTATCTGTTTTAAAATATCTTGCCTTTAATTCAAAATCTCCGGTTTCGTCTAACATACTCTCTGTAAGATTTTTTAATTTCTCAAGGTCAAGTTCTTGCGGCAATTTATCTAATACCAAATCATCGCTGGTTGAGGTATCATCTAATTCCATAGAAATTTTAAGCTTCAGTTTTTCATTAGCCTCTTCGGTAAGCTTAATTAACATTGCTCGCATAATTCCGTCATCATTTTTGTCAGCAATTTCTTTCAGATGATTAAGCAAATGAATTAGACCATCCTTATAAACAAATCTAAACATACCTTGCATTTTTTCAAAGGGAGATTCGAACTGAATATACTTTGAGGCATCTGGATTTTTAGGAGCGTCTACAACCACCAATAATCCGTCCTGATACATCTTATGACGATTTAAATAAGCTATAAAATTACCTAATGTTAATAAATCTCTTGGATATATTTCGGCCTCATCACTTCCTGGGGCGGTTGGCATTAATGAAAGAGAGTTTCTTAAATTATCAATCATTTTTACTGCAAGATCCGATACCGAGGCTGCATCTTGGGCGTATTTATATATGGCTTTGTTAATTAATCCAGAATCAACAAGCAACTTATATAATACCTTATCATCTTTTAAAAAACTCATAATTACCTCAAAAGCCCGGACTCATATCTTTTTTTGATTTAACTATTTGATTATATATATTATCGAGCTGCATCTTAATTGTTTTTACATCTCCGCTTAATTGAATATTTTGTAATAACTTTTTAAAATTATCTAAATTATATAAATCATTTAAAGATACCGCAGCTGCTTTTCCATTTTCTATGTTTTTTACTTCAACATTTTCTAATTGAGCTGACTTATGCTTATTAAAATAACTATTCTCAACATCTGATAGTTTTATGGGTTGTTTGTTAATTGATACAAAGGGTTTATTTTGAGCAATAATATCTTTATATTTATCGTTATTTAAAGTATTTTTTTCAAAATCTAAATATAGATTTTTAATTTTTTTAATTTGTTCAACTATATTTGGGGCTCTTGAATTTTTTTCATCTAACGAAATATCAGTATCCTTATTTGGTATTAATGATTCAAGAACAGATGGGGTAAAATCTCTGGACAATACATCAAGTTCTTTTGATGAAGACATATCTGCCTTTAAAAGATATAAGGCCTTACCAAAACCTAATATTTGTTTTAACGCATTATTTGTTCTGGGACCCCAATTTCCATCTGGCTTTTTTTCATCTGAATATTGTCCTATTCTCTTTATTGTCGCTATGATTGCTCTAATACTTTTATCTGGAGTTGCGGCCTCCATACGAACAGGAACCTTCTCTTTAACATTTTGAAACTGCTTTCCTTCTGGCATGCTTTGGCTAATATATCTATTTACTAAAAAATTGCCGAAAGAATTATGACCGTCAAGATTATGTCCCTGTTTATCATCTTGTTGTGTTGGACCTGGTGTTAATGAGGCAAAATCATGCTCTGAAACCACATTGCCAAAATCAATAATGGCTTGCTGCATTTCTTTTATTTCATTACTGCTTTCAGATATATTGGCAGAATATTGTGCCGGCTGCTTAACATTAGATTTTGGCAATTCATCTAATTCAATATATGGTGTTTCTGCGGGCGGCTTATCAATATCTATTTTGCTTTTAGCGGGCGCGACTGTTCCGGGAGATTTAGCAATATCACCTGTTTCAGTCGGAATATCTATTTCTACCTTTGCCATTTTGTTTCACTTTGTATATTCGTTTAATTTATTATCAAAGTCATCCAATGTTTCCTGCAAATCAGCATATGTTTTTATTGATCTAAATTTATCAAAAGAACTTTCTGAAGTTATGGCAGATATATCGTTTTTATCTATATAATTTTCTGATGCAATAGATTTTATTAACTCACTGATACCATAGTTCAAATTATCTATTAAAGAAACTAAATTTTTATTTTTTACAATTTTTTCACTTTCTTTTTTGCCCTGAAATAAGGATAGTTTATTAGAAAGAAAATCAATCATTATTGACTTATCTCTTGCACTATTGCTCATTATATCTTGTGCTTTCTTTAAATATGAATCAATGCGATCAAAATATCCTTTTATAGAAACCCAGGTATCCTCATCTAATCCGCTAATAACTCCGGGCTTTAATCTTGGTTGTACTCTGTTTTTTATTGATAATCTTAATTCTACTATATGCTCAATAGACGGCTCTTCTAATGCTTTAGTGAAAGTATTTTTTCCGAAGGGAGTTAATCCACGAAGCATCTCTGAAACATTAAGCCTTGTAGAAACATCATCTCCCGAAATGGCTCCAGTTTCTCCTGGATATCCTAAATTGATGCTTAATTTCTTATTAACAATTTCTCGCATATTATCATATTCTTTTTTTGCGAGCAGAATCTTTTCTTTTACAATATCGTTATCAGATGCAGCTGCCGTTATATATAGAGCTGCAGAAGAAAGCTTTCCAGTTGGTTGCTTTTTTACAACGGCAATATCTTTTTCTTGTTGATCTAATAAATCTTCAACATCGCCATTATCATCTTTTGCTTTTAAAACAGTATGACTTCCTTCAGGGTGAGAGAACTCTAAAAGATCTTTACCTTCTTCTTCAAATACCTTATACATATGTGTTTTGGCTTGTTTAAGAAGTAATAGTTTTGATTCAAGATGATCTGCGTATGCAACAAATCCTTCTTGTCTTAATCCGTTTGCTAATTTAATAACATTCTCTTCAAAGTTTTTTGATAGACTTAGATCTAATTTTTTAGCATCTTTTTTATTTTTTATTTTATTTAGCGAATCACTATATACCAGTCCCTTTGATTCTGCTATTTTGTTCATATTGTCTAATATTTCCGAATATTCTTTATTTTTTGAATTCATAAAAACCTCTAAAGGATATACCACCACTAATATGCGGAAATATTATCTAAGATATATTTTGATTAAACAATAAAAAGCTCACAACCACATAAATTGAAGGGAACTTAATAGAGGGGCAGGAGGGGCAGTAACTATGGCAACAGACGGATAATTTGGTGCCGGCTGAGTAGTAGTAAACATACCATATTGATTGACGAATAAATTAGCATTTAACGGATATTCTGCAGAGGTATCAAATCTATCAGTTTCTCCAATAAACCTATGGACCCATACGGTAATTCTTTGAGAGCCTGCTGTAGAATCATCTCCTGGAACATTTGGCACCTGATAAGAATATCTTACATATGTTTTAATTCCATTTGCAGTGCCATTTCCAATCAAATCGGCATTTAAAACGGTTCCTGCTGGAATAACTATAACTCCATTTCTTGGAATTAACTGAACTGGAACGGGGTCAGAAACAAAGCTAGAAGCAACAATATTTGGATTTAATAATTCATATTTAATATCATATGGGGTAACCAATTGACCGCCTGGACCTGGAATACCAGTAATAGGAATTGCGACCTCTTCATCCCAAGAATTGGCGTGGAAGGATCTTGTTCTAATATCATCTATAATTCCAATTGGTGCTCGACCATCTGATACAGTTGCAACTACCTGATTTCCAACAACAGATAATTGCGCAACTTGTCCGGGCTCGAATTCTGCAGCGGGATCACATGGCCAAGAAAATGGTCTTGCATATGCGTGATAAATAATTCTTAACATTTAATCTCCAAAAAATAAATCCTCTGAATTAATATATCAGGGGATTTATATAATTATTTTTTTAAATTTAAAAAAATCTACTCTTCCTCAAAATCTTCCTTCTTTATTTTTTCTTCGTCTTCTTTTTGAATTTGTTTTACAAGCTTTTCAAATTCCAAACCTAACTCTTCGTCATTTGCGAGATGATCATCTGCATTAAATACCCAGCCTCTATGCTTAAGATTTTCTAACATTTTTGAGGGGGTTAGATTTTTTGTTGCAGGATCGGATTTTTTGCTTGTTTTTTTGGCAACTATTTCTAAAAAGCGAGTAGCTAATTCAGCCTCTTTAATCATATCAGATTGCTCAAATAAATCGGCAGCCAAAGACAAATGCTCTATAGCAGAATAAAGCTTATCATCTTTGGCTGTTTCTTTATTAACAACAGATGAGATTAAATTCTCTCTCATTGCCTTTACAATGTCTTCCTCAAATGATTTTTTTATAAACATTTTCAGGATTTTTTTGAAGATTTTTTGCTAGATTTCTTATCTGAGGACTTCTTGCTAGATTTTTTGTCTGAAGATTTTTTATTTTTCTTCATTTTTTTCTTGGCCGCCTCTGCAATGATCTCATTAGCCAATAGAATTGCTTTTGCAGACAACTCATCAAAACCGGCATTATCAAGTTCTTCGGAAACAGTGATTAATCTATCAGAGGCAACTATTACTATAGCATCTTCTGCAGACATTTCTGCTTTTCCTGTAAACGGATGATATTTATCATTGCTTGGTGGTTTTGCGAAATAAAGAGCAGCTGGTTTTGAATGACAGGTGCTTACGCGTGTTCCGGCAGTATCCTTACAATCGCCTTGGCATACGCATGGTCCGGGCTTATCTTTTGGAATTTCGCCCTTACAGTTTGAGCACTTGTCTTCGGCTACCTTTGAAAATTCAGATTCAACTTCAGTTTCTTTATTTTCATCTGCAACTCTTTTGAAAGCAAGTTTTTTCATTATTTCTGATGATGAAAAAGTCGCCTTGTATTCATCACTATTCAACACTTGCTCCATTGATGAAGCTAAATCAAATTTTTTCATTTTTTCCTCTTATGATCAGAACTTACGGTTTGAGAAGGCTGCCTCAAGAGCTGATTTTAGATCCTGAGCCTCTCCTTCTTTGCTAAACATTTCGCCGCTTCCAATTAAACCAACATTTGGTAGTGCTGCTTTTTTGGCCATAACCGGTTTGTGTTTAGCAACTACGCGCTTCATGCTTTCAAAAGCCTCGTCGTTCCATTTCATTATTTCATCAACCTGATTGCTTATTGCCGAGCGATCATTGGCAAGTAGGTCGCGCGATACCATGTCATATGCAAATTCATATGCGCGAGCAATCTTGGTACGATATTTGCCCATTTCTTCTTCTAGTTGGGCTTTTACATACTCTTTGGTTAACTCGGTTGCAAATTCCGAAGACTCTTTGCCACCCTGACCATAGAATTGCTTCCAGTATTTGATAGCATCTGCATCAACTCCGTGGGCAACTAAATCATCCACGTCTTCTGCAGCGAGTTTACCCTCGGCTACAAGTTCCTGAATACGAGCTGCTTCTTTTCTGACCTTCGGGGGCATATCGGCAACTTCTTGCATTGCCTTCTGAACCTCTTTAAGATCCTCTACCTTGGCTAAATCATCTGATGGTTTGACATCTAAATGAGTTGTTTCTCCACCTTTTGGATGTGCATCATCTAAAATCTTACTAAACTCAATTGAGTGAGCGGCAAGTTTAGCGCGCGCTTCTGCACGAGCTTCTTTAGTTGATAGTTTTGTTTCATCAGAAGCAACGACTTTTGATTTTTCCAACATTTTCTCCATATCCATTTGTGGTAATTCAACTTCCAATTTGACATCATTGACATCAGACATATGCATATGATCTGCTGCCGGCATGCAATCATCAGAGCTCTTTGCAGACGACTTCTTGCTCATCTTTTTGCCAGATGATTTCTTTGATGACTTCTTGCTTGACTTTTTGCTTGATTTCTTTGATGATTTCTTGCTTGATTTCTTGTCTTTTGCATCATTGACATCTGCCATAAGTTCAGCATCGACATTTGCTTCTTTTTGGAGATTAAAGAGAGTCTCTGTGCCATTTGCATACTTAACAAATGCGCTCTTAAGCTCGGCAACATTGACCAATGCAGCCTTTGCATCTGTTATCGCATCTTCAACAATGCTCTCGAAGTACTCACGATTTGACTCGTTAACAGTACCATCTTCCATTGTTTGAGCAATTAATCTTAACTCATCCTCGTGCTCTTTGAGATCTGAAGCTGCTTTTGAGAACTCGGCAAGTAATGCTTCGTTTAGTTCTCTGCGCATATTATGGAGAGATGCATATTCGGCTGAAGCTGTCTTAAGTTCATCCATATCTCCCATTTCTGCTTGCTCTCCAGTAAGAGCTTTAACGGCCTCTTTAAGATCTGAAACATCATTTGTTAACTTTTCAGTTAATTCATTAACAGTATCTTTCAAATCTCCCTTTCCACCGCTTTCTTCGGCTGGCATATCTGCTGGGGCTGGAGCTGCCTCAAGACCCTCACCTGCTGAGGGTGGAACTGGAGCTGCGCCGCCCATATCGGCAGGAGCTGCTGGCTGTGCGCCCATTTCGGTTACGGCTTGTGCTTTCTTATAAAGACTTGCCGCCTTCTCTAGGCCAATTTCATTGATTTTACGAAGCATATTTGAACCAAATTCTTTGGTTGCAACGCTATCATAAAGTAATTCTGAATTTCCGCCTGTTAGTTCATCAACTGAAGCAGTGAGAACCAATTTGTTATCGGCGAAAATTTGCCATGAGCTGGCTCCAAGATTATCTGAACCATCTGTATTAGCGGCCTTAACAAATTTTCCTTTTAGACTTGCGCGTAAAAGTTTCTTTTTGCGGGCAAGCTCATCTTTTTCCTCTACGCTTTCAGGCGAGGGGTGAAGGCCATCAACATCTCCTACCTCTGGAAATGGTTTCTGACCAACCATTTGCTTATCCTCTTTTGCACGAACCTGCTCGGCAAGAGGATCCTTATCATATTTAACTTTGTGCGGTGCAGGTTCATTAACGCCGCCGCCGCCTTGATGATATGCCTGTTTTTTATTCATTTGTGTCTCCTTAGCTTTTAATAATGCAGCGGCACGACGAAGTGAGCGTTCTTCCGCTTCTGCTCGGGCAAGCATCTTTTTGCGGGCAAGCTCATCTTTTTCCTCTACGCTTTCAGGCGAGGGGTGAAGGCCATCAACATCTCCTACCTCTGGAAATGGTTTCTGACCGACCATTTGCTTATCCTCTTTTGCACGAACCTGCTCGGCAAGAGGATCCTTATCATATGGTAATGCGGCTGGGTCATTGAGTTCGCCACCGCCCTGATGATACGCTGCTTTGTTAATGTTTGATTTGTTTGTGCCCGACATAATTTCCTCTTGTATTTTATGTGAAAGTTTAGCTAAATGAGACTCCATATTAGACAATTTAGACTCTACTTTTTTACGCAAATCGGAGAGTTCTAATATTAATGCCTCATTATGTGCTAATTTGGATGGAAAATTTAAACTAAAATCAGTATTTGGTAATGTCGTATCTGGCATTTCCTTTGTTCCAGATGACATTCCGTACGGAGCAGAGACTTCTTCTTGCTCTGTAAGTTCGTCTTTTAATTTAGAAATCTCTTGTCCAATAGATAGTAATTCTTTGGCAAGATTTTCGATTTTTTCTCCCATATTTTTATTAGAGAGTTCCTGCTCTTTGCTATCTATATATTTATTTAAATTATCAGCCGCTGCAAGTATGGTTCTAATTTTTGCCTTGGGATCTGCGCCGGTAACAACAATAGATAACTCTATTGGGTTAAGATCAACATTTATTTCTCCGTAGCAGGTTCTATTCTTCATATGGTGGCAAAACTCAGATTCGTTTCTTGCAACCTTACCGCAATCACTGCAAATTGCCCTACCTACTGCAGTACCCATACTAACAGATGCAGATGTGCCGGTTGAAATTTTACGAGCAAGTTCAGGATACGAAACCTTATCTAATGCACAAAGACCAACAACTCTATGCATTACTCTATCGTAGTAGGTGTCGAGAATTATTCCTCTAACAGCATCTACTGAATTTGATTTATGATCTACACATAACGGTTTTCCTACCCAGTTTTTATGTGCGCGTATCAATTCTTCTGAAGGGAAAATATCTCCATTGGCATTTCTATATGGAAGAATATTAGGATCATTAGAGACCCACTTCCATGTTCCACCCGATTTGTCCCATGAAACTTTAACAGGTTCGCCGTTTCTTTTTATTTTCGGCTTTCCAGACTCATCTACTGCCGACGCTTCTGCTGCATGTAGCATAACTGCAGAAAAATAAAGAAAATCATTCGCTTTTGGAGCAACTACCTTTAACTCTCCTGCAAATTTTCTAAAATGCTCATTAATTTGTTCATCGTTCATTGTTGCAAGAACAGAATCTACGCTCTGAATGCTTGAAGAATCAACTGTTATAGCTTCACCAAATTTTTTAAACATTATATCCTCTAAATATTAAGCGTCAGACTTTTTTTCTTTTTCGGCCATTTCTTCTTTTTTTACTTCTTCTATTGTCTTCTGCATTACCTTCTTTGTGCTATCATCATCAATATCATCTGATGTAGTGATAATTGAAGTAATTGGTAATGCATCTCCGCGTTTTATAAACATGTTTTTCTCCACATATATACTAAATAATTAGCTATCATCTCTGTCTTCTACTAATTTTTTAACCAACGGAATTTTTTTATCTATTTTTTCCTGCAACTGATCGCTTAAGGTATCTACCCATGTGCTAGCAAGAATATTATCTTTGATGTGTGTTTTTATTCTATCATTTATTATTTGTTCTAATTCAGCAACTTCTTTCTTTACATTTTCTATTGATTTTACTAATGTTTTAACGAAATCAACTGAATCTAAATTTGAAAAAAGTGAAGCAAATCTATTTACTTGTTTTTCAACATCATTAATTCCCATCACAAAAGAATTTACTATTTTAATGGTTTGTGTATCAAATGAAAACGGTTGCATTATTGAATAGAAATAAAATGAATGCTTTTTAACATCATTGAAGCTATCTATCACCTGGTCTCTATAATCTCTTAACGAAGCGCGCTGTCTAAAAACCTCTTCTGGAGAAACATCAGGTTTATTCTTAAATGGTGCATAGGCCAATTCAAGCTTGTCCTTCGCAATATTTAAAGCTCTTTCGAGACGATCAAGATGAATTAACGCTTTTTTTGCGTTTCTTTTTTCTTCGTCTGTCACTTCATAGGACATTTGTATTAAATATGATTTTTTTTCCATTTGTTCCATATAAAGATATTATGATATTACTTCTTTTTATTATTATGCAAAATCTTATGGCATAATACCCGAACCAATCATCGAAGGTCCGGCTCCAGAAATGCCCTGCGTGTTAGAATCGTATTGACCTACCATAGGAATAGTATTTTCGTTTATCGATACCTGATTTTTTTCCTTTAACTTATAATCGTTTCTTCCTTCGAACTGCTCATCATAATGTCTATCCGCATCTCCATAAGGATACATTCTTACTCGATAATCAGTATATGGAGACCATGACTGTGGATTTAAGCTATCAAGATTAAAATCTCTATATTGGTCCTCTGAATCTCTTTCACCAGACACTATATCCGATGCATTGTTTGCATCTTCTATTTGATGTAAGTGATCGTGGTTTTTCATACAAAATTTGGATATTATTTTCTCATAAAATTTTATTGTTGTCGGATCTATTCCTATGCCAAACCCTAACTTTTTTGCCTCTGCTATGGCCCTATTACAATCCCACCCCTGATATTTGCATCTATATACTGCGGCTACAAGTCCTGTGCGATCTTTACCCTGCATACAATGAATATAAGTAGGAACGCCGCTGCCAAACAAATAATCTAAATTATGCTCGAACAAATTTATAATTGACATCTTATCGCTAACATCTATTGGTATGATAATATGCTCGATTTCTAATATTTTACAAACTCTTTCTATATGTTTTCCAGCCAATATATCAAGACTAATTATTCTTTTTATGCCAAACTTTTTATTTAAATAAACAACATCCTCTACAGATGGATGTCCACCGCGATATAGCATTCTATCTATTCTTCTAAATCTCTGTAGCATTATAGGTGCCTCACAACACTATTTAATACTTCTCTTATATATTTAGAATCATGCTCTATTAATATATTTTTTAGTAAAGTAATCGCCTGACCCATTGATGCAGAGGCCGGTATGTGTTTTGAGCTAATTTCATATTCATTTAAATAATATATTTTATTCTTAAGATTTTGTATAGATTTTTGTCTATTTAATGGTGATATTCTTGTGAGTAGAAACTTAATTAAATCTGCCAAATATCTTCCAGCATATTCAGGATCGCCTAATTGAACTGCCGAAGCCATTTTATCAAATCCATCAAAATCTATTTCTTGAGTAGCTGCTTCTAAGGCCTTATCTTCTGGATTTAAATCTCCTTTTAATAGCAGTTCATCGAAAACACTTTTATACTTTTTTTGAAATTTTAAAATAGTATCTTCATCTGCAGCTTTATTTAAAATTCTCATTATTGAAGAATATGTTAAATCACTAATACTTTCTTTTTCTGCTTTTTTGTGCTTAAAAAATTCTACCTGCCTTAATCTTACCTTTGCTTCTTCTTTAGTTTGATATGTTCCTAAATTTTTACCCTTTTTAGATACAACTCTCCATTTTCCATTAGGCAATCTTATTATTCTCGAAATTTTAACTAATTCCGAAATAAAACCATATATCTCTAATTGTCCAAGAACATTATCATTCATATTTTTTTATACGATTTGTTGTTTTAGTGCTTATTATTATATCTTTAACTCTTCCTGTAGTATCTATTTCGGTAATTGCCTTGACATTAAATCCATTAACAATAACTATATTTCCTCTTTTTAATTGTTTAGTCTCATCGTCAGCATAGTAACAATCTATAAAAAGACAATCGCCATAACCAGATATTATTTTTCCACAGATAACGCTATAAATATTTTGACTAAAATCAGAAAGATTTGCTTGTTCATATACATCGCCAAAATATATTTCTATTAATTTATCTTTGCAAAGTTCGGCAATTATTTCAGAAAAGCTTGCCTGCTTATCAGATTTTTTAAATTTCTCTATTGTCTTTAAAACATCTTCTTTTTTCATTTTTCATCTCTTAAAAATTTGATATGAAATTGCCTATAATACTTATCCAAAATTTCATCTTCTATTTTGGCATATTTAGATATTTGATTTTCCATTATATATGAATTAACTTTCACTCCACCTATTTTTTTAGTAGCTTCAATAAACGCTTCTGAAATTGCATCACTTAATTGTGAGAGCGCTCCTTTTACATCGCCGTTTTTAGATGCATTAACCTGAATTTCTACATTATCTCCATCAAAATGAATATCTGCATTCTCTTTTAATTCCTCTCTAATTGCCATAGATAATATTCTTGCAAACTCAACAGAATTTTCCTTATTATTTGAATTAACTAAAATCACATAACTATTCTTTATCATATCTTTATTCTTTAATAATGCAATTGACATTATGAATTCTTCTATTTTTCTTATTAAAGATGATAGAAATCCATCATCTTCTTTAGCTTCGGGTGCCTTTTCAATTGTATTTTCTGCAGGCAAACCAACTATACTATCAAAAAGTCTATTGAAATCTTTTGATTTCAAATATTGATTATATAAAGAATTCATTCCTTTCGCATAATCATCTCTATGTGTCTCATCGTAATATCTTGCTTTTGGATTTTCTACAAGAGCATATGCGTATTCTTTGGGCGTTTTAGTGGTAGCAGAAAAGGCTTGAGGATATCCTTTTTTTATTAATTTTAAAAAATCTTCAATTCCTTCTTGCAATGAATTATAGGATCTAAAATGCTGTATAATTTTTTTACCGTGATAACTGTCAGGATGAACATAATAATCAAAATTATCATATGGGGTTTTAATAATATTTCCTATATTATAATTTAGCATGGATTTAGTTGCAAAGCCCCCCGTCTCTAAAGCATTTTGAGACATAACCATAGCTATTTGTTGTTTGGACGGATCTCTACCTTCAAGCTTTCTCCAGGCTTTTATAAATCCGCTAACAAGATCATCAAGATTTGCCGGCGTTTTCCTTTGTGGAACTTCAGATCCTGACATTATTCTATCCTAAAATTTTTGTTTATTGTCTTTACAGTTAAGGTTTTGTTTCTTGCGGATATTCTACAGTCAATTTTAATCTTGGCTGTACCTGCAAGCTCTGGCATTACATCAGATATATTAAATCTAATATAAATATTAATTATTTTATCTTTTGGATTATTTATATCTCCAGCAGAAACGCTAGAAAGAACCCAACCATTAACAATTGCTTTTTTAATTTCTTCTGTTAATTTTTTTCCTATAACCTGCGATTCTACATCTTCTAAATCATAGTCATAATCTTCTAATCTACTGACAAAAATATTAACAAGGTGCGCCTCTGTATTTGGAGTCATTCTAATTCTATCGGCAGTAATTTCTTTTAAAAATGGTATAGAGGAGTAGTGTCTATCAATCTTGCCATCAGGAAGATCGTATGATAATCTCTTTTGTTCAACCAATTCTTTTGGCTTCACTCTGTTAGTAAGTTCAAATGGCTCCGTTTCATCTATTTCTTCCAAATCTGACGGATCTAATTCTATCATTTCCGGAGATTGGGCAGAAACAAACAGGTAATATTTTTTCGCTATCTTATGTAGAGCCGCACCATGACGATTGCTTTTTTTTGTTTCAATCGTAGTAAGCTCATCTATCTTTTTCTGCATTTCCTCTGGCGTCATTAGTCCTGAAGGATTTTGTTTTTTAAATTCTTGAGCCTTTATAGCGGCATCAAGACCCTCTCTTTGTTTTCTCGCCTCTTCTTCCATTTTATGCGATATATCCTCTTGAATTTTTCTTTGTTTTTCTAACTCAATTTCTTGATTTTCTTCTAGCTTGGTGGCGTCAGACTGATTAACAGGAGGTTGATTAGCAGGAGGTTGAGTTGCAGCCTGTTGTTGTTGTATTTGCTTTAATCTTTCTGTTTCCTGCTGCGTTTGTTTTAATCTTTCTGCTTCTGCTGCATTCATCTCTTCTTTTAGCTGAATATAATGAGATTTGATTGGCTCTATATTTTTATTATAGTAATTTAAAAATGTTCTATTATATCCGGCATATTTTTTGATTAAATTATTTGATTCAAGAACATATGTATGAATATCTCTTGTTCCTACCGCATTCCCTAATTTTTTAAAAATATCAAGTAAATTTTCAACAAATTCTTCTGTTTTTGTGGTTAAATTTTCTGTATCTGTTTTTAATGTTTTTAAAAACGGTGTAGAGAAGGATTTTTGAAGGGCAGACATAGCAATGCCCTTGCCGGTAAATAAATTATGCATTATGGCAGATGGAATGTCTTTTATATTAAACCACCAATCACCAATTCCTGCATATTTTTTAATTAATTCATTTGTTTCTGTTTCTAATTTTACAATTTTTTTAGGATCATATTCAAATAATTCTCTCTTATGATCATCATCAAATTTATTTAGTAGTATATTAAAATGTTTTTTATTAATTAGATTTTTTAATTTCTCAAGTTCTGCTGCAATATATTTTGCCTTATCGTGGACTATGGTAAGATTTTGTGCAGCCTGAAGATAATCATTTCTTCTTACCGATGATCTTGCATTTCTTGATGCCGTTTTAATATTTTCTGCATACTCTCTAATCCTGGCATCTGTATCGCGAATACTATCCATAACTTCACGAAATTCTGGATTCATTTTTTCTAAGATCCGCCCCTTAATAGAAGTGGCTTCGTGAATCTTGCTTAATAGTTTTCTGCGTTGGGCGATCTTATCCATATAATCTCCAATATATAGCCTTCAATTATATGTGTAAATAACGCTAACTATGGAGACGGCTTTTCAGCCTTTAATGACGGAGGAAGTTCTAATCCACCTAATCCACCACCGCCTCCGCCACCGCCACCTCCAGTTTCTCCTGGTAGCGGCATTCCGTCTGATGAATATGGTGAAATTCCAATATCAGGAGTATCAACAACCTCTGGTATTTCACTATCATCACTAATTGCTCTTAATTCATTTAAATTCATTTTTTCAAGAGACACTATTTCTTTCTTTCTTATAGATTCTGCAATGTCTTCTTTTCTAATTTTTCTTCGCTCCTCTTCCCACTCCAGACCTAACGAGCGATATAATGTTTGAGTTGAAACTCTCTTTGCCTCTCCGGAAGAAACATTCACCAAGATATTTATATAGTCGGCGGCATCAAACAAATTCATATGGTTCCAATCAATATCTGGAACAATCAATGTCTTTTTACCGTCTTTATAATCATAGAATTCATTCAGTTTAGATATCGGGGCAAAAATCTTCATTTTTAGCCAGGAAGACATCATATTTCTAAATGAAATATATCTTTGTTTTAATACCTCTAATGAAACTCCACCGTTAGCATATGTTATATCTCCGCCACCCTCAATAATAACCTGTGGAACCATCAGTCCAATATATATTTCTTTTAATAGCTGATTAATATCTCCGGAAGTATCATATATTGCGCCCCCAGATCCTACCTTTTCTACTGTGACGGCCTCATGAGTAAAGATCTTAAAATCCCTATCATTTTGTGCCTCTGCAAAGGTATCTCTCCATTGTTGAAGATCGGCTAATGTTGGTTTATATTCGGCGCTACCTACCTTGATGATGGTAAGAGGATTTATTAAATTTGATGCCTGTGCAAATTTTGATTCTCTAATTAAATCAAATAACATAAGCTGCCTGAACACGCTCACTGGAAGTCCAGTGCCTCTAACCTCATAAGGGGCTATTCTACGAGCCAAATGAGATACATAGAAATTATCAAGAGGAATATTTTCTCCCCTTCTAATATGATTTATTATATTTTCATTTAATTGTTTTCTCTGCTCTACATCTGATGGCTTTGTAGAAAAAACAATTCTTCTTAAATTCTCATCTGGTCTTAACATTATTAATGGCTCATTTGCGACCACTGTTTTTTTAAGAACTATATAATCTGGATTTTGAATTACTAATCTACTCCATTTAAGTGTTCTTTCATCAAGCTCGCCATATACAAAGGCTTCTCCTAATAACCAAAATTCTTGTGCAGCTTGAACACAAATATTCATTAAATCTATTTCTTCAATCATTTCATTAAAGAAATTTTCAATTTTTTTATTTGGACATTTAATATTTAATTTACTAATTGGATATGTACTGTGCAAATTAATAGCGTTTTGCACGATTGGATTTAAGGCATAGAAGGCCCTGCACCAGGCATTAATTGTTGCCCTATCTCTTGGTAGATTTAAGTTTGAAGCAAGATACAATGGAGAATATAATTCCGTTACTTGTCTTTCAGTTCCGCCGCTACCTCTCCATCCAGAGGAAGTATCTCCAGAAACTCCAACTCCAGTAGACGATAAAACCTGAGCATTCTTTTTAATTCCAGTAGATAATGGCATTATATTACTGGCACTTGTTTTATTATAATTAGGATCCGATGGCAGCGATCCATCTTTAAATAATCCGTTTTCTACTTCGCCATTTAACATTGCGCGGCGTTCTTCTGAAACTTGTTTATACATATTTGGAGAAATTTTTGGAACGCCATCTCGCGTGTCTAAATGTTGTTCTGACTTTGACTTTACCATTGGAGTGCCTTATATGTATATATCAAAAAATTAGAGATTATTTCATTTTTGGAATATAGCCAAGTAGTACCGGAGCTTCTATTTGTTTATTATGTTCTTTTTGTAATAATGGATTTGTATTCTTAAATCCATCGGTAAGATAGAACTTATAAGCTATATATGCATTTAATAAAGCCATAAATCCATCGTTCGCTCCAGATTTAACATAATGAGGGTTAACATCTCCATATCGAGAGATACTTGGTTTAATATCAAATGCACAACAATGATGCATTAACCAGGCCACTTGTTCATAATTTCCTAGCGGGAATCTGACATGACCTTTTTTTATTTGCTCAAACATCTCTGCTATCCAAAAATCTCTTTCAAAAT
>Ga0335069_10001641_pt1 | contig 35870 bp, 56 predicted proteins | sample Lox_Sample_11_FD_206714 | JGI IMG/M metagenome (GOLD analysis project Ga0335069, IMG submission 206714) | Soil microbial communities from Loxahatchee National Wildlife Refuge, Florida, United States - Lox_Sample_1.1 | ecosystem: Environmental > Terrestrial > Soil > Wetlands | place: USA... | reverse complement strand
TGGAAGATCTGAAAAATTTCTGGGCCGGGGCCGGGGACGGGGCCGGGGACGGGGACGGGTTCGGGGACGGGGACGGGGACGGGTTCGGGGACGGGGACGTGTTCGGGGACGTGTTCGGGTTCGGTGTCGGGGACGGGTTCGGGGCTGGGTTCGGGTTCGGGGCCGGGTTCGGGTTCGGGTTCGGGGACGGGGCCGGGGACGGGTTCGGGGCCGGGGCCGGGGACGGTGCCGGGGACGGGTTCGGTGCCGGGGGCTAAAAAAATAGAAAAGGAGGACTGAATGAAAAAAGGTCAGTTATCAAAAGAAGAAAGAAAAATGATCCTTGAAAAAGGATCGACGATGACGGCTGAGCAGCTTTCGAAAAAGATGGATCGATCTGTGAAGACGATCGAGAAGACTGCGAACCAGATCGGGGTCGTACTGAAATCATGAGCATGAGGAAGTCGAATTGGGGCGAGTATTCCCCGTAATTACCCACACCCAGGTTGAGAAGTTAGGTGTTGACGAGCCGAGAAAAAGAGCGGTGGTGCGAGCGTGGTGGAAATGGCAGACATTCGGCGTGAGCTCTCTCCGGAGATTAATGCGACAACACACATTAATCATGCAGGTTCGAATCCTGCCACTCGCAGAGAAAACCCACACCATGCGGTCAAGGTGAAAGGGTGGCTGATCCCGAGTACATCGGATGTATGACAGTGCTACTAAACCCGAGGGTAAATCAAACCTGAAAGCCCGGATATGACGAGGATATCCGGGCCGGTAGGGTCGAAAGGTGAATCATGAAACCATGCCAAGATTGTAAAAAATACATGAAAACTGAAAATTGCCGAGCCTGCGCGGAAAAAGTAAAACTTATCGTTGAGCAAGTACGGAACATACTCTCTACACCGATTAATGATTCTCGCAAAGTCGAACGGCTTGAAAAAATCTTTAAAGGAATTGCGCAATGAGTAAACGAGAACTTCCAGTTCCAACTCCAGTGCAAGAGCGTCCGTACGTGGCAATCACGACGCCAGAGTACGAGGCGATCATGACCGAACTCATCTCGCAGGGTAGCCGGCTCGCCCGGATCGAGGCGAAAGCTGGAATCCTCGGCGATGTCAATACTGTGGCCGGAGTTGCGGTCTATCTCAAAGCCTCGGAACAGATGGTGCGAAAGTTCATCCATGAAAAAAAATTGACAGCGGTGAAAATCGGGGCGGACTACCGGATCACTTCACACGCTGTTTTAGAATTCATATCCAAGGGGGGATCGAAATCATGAGCGAAAAAAATGTGACCGAGCAAGAGGCAGCGATCGTGGATAAGACGATGCAGAACTATAAATTCGTTGAAGTCTGCGAACAACACGATAATTGTCGCGTTGTTTTTGATCAGTCCAAATATTCGGCTTGCCCCTTATGCGAGGCACTGAAAGAGAATGAACGATTAGATCAGGTCATTACCGATCTGAGACATCGATAAAAGGAGGAATTGATGGAAGGAACAAATGTACCGAGGGTGCGAATCAACGTGAAGCAGACTGCGAAAGGTGCGGTTCAGTTCGACATCACGGCCGAGACAGGGAATGTCGAAGAAAGCGCGAAGCTTCTCGGGGATGCGATCGATCAGACGAAGAAACTCGTCACCGATCGCGGATACGCACTATCAAGCGGTGAGTAATCCCCGGAATAGAGGGAGTCGGCGGGAATCGCTCTCAGCCGATCCCCTCTCGGATCAAAGGGAGGAGAGAGCGACGCACTGCCCAGTGTGCTCCTCCCTATTTTTATCACGAGAGGAGATTGAAATTATGGAAAATCAAAACTTACCAGCAGTCGTACAGGCTGCAATCGCGGGACAGGGGATCACGCTTCAAAATGTGAACCTCATGCTCCCAACCCAGACCTTCGGTGAGATCATCGGTAAATACGACAAGATCAGTTTCGAACTAGTCAAGATAGATGCAACATCTAAGGATGTATACCAACCCGGAAAAAAAGGCGAATACGCTCTCGGGAAGCGGCCACTGATGAGTATTGCCAATGCTCTCAATATCATCTGGGATCCCAAATACACGGGGATCGTTGAGAGCACGCCCACCAAAGCCCGAGCGAAAGCCACGGGCATCCTGAAAAAACCGAACGGCGAATATATCAGCCTCACCGATGAGAAGACCGTCGACCTCACTGCGATCGAACGCGAGCAGCGCCTCGAAGCTAAAAAAGGAAAAAGTGAGTGGGATGACGCACAGAAAAAGTATGCATACCGACCCTGGAAGGATAACGATGAGATGGAAACAACGATCGAGAAGGCACTCGTCCAGGTCAATAAGTACATGCACGAAATTGCCATGACGAAGGCGAAAGAGCGGGTGATTCGGCAACTCATCGCGATCAAGGACATGTATACGTCGGCGGAGCTTGCGAAACCTTTCGCGTTCCCGCACGTGACCCTTGATGCCGAGAAGATGCTACAGAATCCGGCTTTGAGAGATGCCGCGATCGACAAGATGACTGGGAGCGCGCGGTCTATCTTTGGTAACAGCGACCACACCCCGGAGGATAGGCCACAACTCACAAACGGAAACACAATCACCGGCTGCGCGGAAGATGTGACGGAAGGTGAGGAGGTTGATCTTTTCGGTAGCGCAATTTCCACCGAGCAAGAGGAAGACCCAGCCGAAGCCGAATACAAAGAACTACGGAGTTATCTCGTCAACATCTGTCCCCAGCTCTCGCCATCGAATCAGGCCGGACTTACGGCGTGGATGCAGACGAAAGCATTCGAGGATATCGACGAATTACGCGCGATGAAGACAAAGATCAAGGGCGCGATTGCAGGTAAGAAAAGAGGCGCGGAATGAGTGTAAGAAATTCATTTGTCGAAACTTTTAGCGAAGACCAGGCCATGAGAATTGAACAGGCCGCATATTACCACCTAAACGGAATCAATTCCGCAAACAAAGGCAGCGACCCATTTAAGTGGGCCTGCTTAATCGTGATCGGCTATCAGTGTGTGGAGAAATACCCGAAAGACCATTCAATCACAGTCTCGCAAGATGATTTCAAAAAATGGTGTCTCGAACATGGGGAATTAGGCTCACATGATGGAGATTGCGATTATATCGCCTTGTTCTGTGGCATGTACAGCGAGTACATCAAAGATGCGAAGGAGGCAAAATCGTGAAAATAATCCACTTTGCAGATGTGCACTATTGCCGTGAGTACAAAGATATGGCACTCGCGAGTCTACGCGTTCTTCTCGAAACTGGGAAGCGCGAGAGGATCGATCTCTGGGCGTTACCCGGGGATTTATTTGAGCGTGGCATCCAGAACTCGGATCGAGACGGGTTCGGGGAGTTGCTCGACATCATCCGACAGATGCTCGACCTCGCTCCGATGGTATGCGTCCAGGGAACAATGACCCATGACGTGGTAGGTTGCTATGATGTTCTGACTCGAATAAGCGCTCTGCATCAATTCATCCTCTTACAACCTGGAAAAACTTATCGATTAACAACAGGGGAAGATCACGATGAAAATCCTATTACGTTTGTACATGATGAGGATACCGGAAATGATTCGGGAGACCTGCTCATTCTTGGAATGCCCGAACCCTCGAAAGCCTGGCTACTCGCCGGCGAGAACGGAATCGGAAAAGACGAGGCGAATGCGAAAATAAAACAGGGATTGCGAGACATTCTTCTCGGGTATGGTGCCGTGAGAAAAAATAATCCCTCAATCCCCTGCCTCATGTTGTATCACGGTCTCGTCGACGGCGCAAGCACTTCGACAGGACAAGCTCTCACCGGAGATATCGGGATCAGTCGCGACGATCTATCGCTCGCGGGTGCGGATTATTACGCGCTTGGTCATATCCACAAGGCGCAGCAAATCCCCGGACTCCCCGCGTATTATGCGGGATCAGCGTACCCGACAGACTGGGGGGAGTTGGAGCAGAAACAGTTCAATGTCGTCAATATCGTTGGGGATGGTGATCCGGATTGGAAATCCTTCGAATGGGCATTACAAATCCAACGTCTTTCTTTCCCGCATGCACCGAGGAAAAAAATCGATGCAACATGTTCTGATCCTGTTACCATCGAAAAAGTTGATGGATTTCAGGTTTGGTGGTGTGTTCGAGATTTCCAAACGATCAAAGATCACGTTGGAATTCTCAATGTTTCCGACTTGATTGATGCAGGAGCTCTACCTGGATCTCGTGTTGATTTTACTCCGATTCCAACGGAAACCGTGCGCGCGATCGAAATCCAGGGTGTGAAATCACTCCCCGAAAAAGTTGAAGTTTGGGCGAAAAACTCAGGACTTGAGGTTCGTGAGAGCGTGCTTGAGAAGGCACGACAACTCGAAACCGAGGCAAAAAAAGCCGGATATCTGCCGCAACCTCACGCCTGGAGGCTCCGGAAGGTCCATGTCCGCGGCCTTAAGGGGATCAAGCGCGGCATGGGGATCGATGATTTCGAGATCGATTTTGACCACTACGAGCAGGGTCTCATCGCACTCGTGGCCGAGAACGGAACCGGAAAAACCAGTTTAATGACGAACTGCCACTTTTTCACCTCAGTTTTGCTCTCGGGAGGAAAACTCCAAGATTATTTTTGCCTCCGGGATTCGCAACGTGATGTCTATGCCACTGATGAGGTGACAGGGATCGACTATTACGGGCAAATGCTCATCGACGGGAAAAACAAATCCGGAAAGGCAGAATATTATCTCTTTAAGGGCTCGATCGCGCAAAACCAATGGAAACCGATCTCGAGCGGGAAAAAAGAGGACTATGAGGCGAAAGTTGCCGAACTCTTCGGGTTGGAATCGATCTACCTGCGATCAGCCTTCATCCCCGCGGAGCCCACGCCACAGAGCCCCGACCTCGGATACATCGCCCAGGGCGAGAAAAAACGCATCTTCTACGAACTCTCGGGCATCGGATTTTATTCAGCATATGTAAAAAGCATTACCTCACGGGTAAAGGAAATCCGGATGCAGCTCGACGCAGATGAAGCGACAATCACCGCGAATCAAGGTCTACTGGAAAAACTCTCTGATCTCGAACAGGAAAAAACAGAACTCGAAAAATCTATTAAATCCGCGCAGAAAGAACTGACTGCGCATGAACTCACGGGAAGGAATCTGAAAATCACGCTCGATCACTTCGCCGCAATTGTGAAGGCGAATGGGGAGACTCAAGCAAAAATCGATACTTTGATGAGGGTAAAAGGAACGGCTTATTCTGAACTTGCAAATCAGGATCGGAAGTTACAAACCGCGAAATCGTTCTCCCTACCGGTTGGGATTGAGAGTGTGACTGAACTTGAGGAGCAAATCCAATACCACGCCGAACTTGCGCAGAAAAAGAATGAACTGGAATCGCAGAAAAATGAAGTCGATCGCCACAATCTGGAAATGAAAAAAATTGAGAATGAAGTCGCACAACTGCGGGAGAAAAAACAATTTCTCATCGATCAGGTGGGAGATTTCGACAGAATGCTTGCGAAAAAAATTACCTGTCCAAAATGTGGAGAACAATTCGCCTTAAATCGCGAACAAATCGAAACCCAGAAAAGACAAGTTTCAGAAAAAATCTTCGATGTCGACAAGGAAATCGAAGAAAAACGCCATGCTATCCAATACGTGAACTGGAACGTGGCACCTCTCGAAGCCGTGAAAAAAGAACTCTATGGTATCGATATAAACCAACTCATGAAAATCGCGGGACAAGCGAAAACCGTCGAGCAGGATCGCGTCAATGCCGAGAACCAGATCAAGAAACTCCATGCGAAAATCGATTCTCTCACGAGCGAGATAGAGGAACTTACGATCATTCTCGACTCCGAAGCCGATCGACTCTATTCCGAAACCTCATATAAATACGAAACCGAGCGCCGTAAGTGGAGCGATAAGAATGCTGAGATTTCCGGGCTACAAGGGCGTATCTCGGTGCTCGCGAAAGAGATCGAGGAGAAGAAAGTTAAGGTTGTTGAAATCGATAACCTAAAGACCAAGGTTGAGAAAAATAAATCCGAACTCTGCGACTGGGACTTCCTCGCCGAAGCCTGTGGGATCGACGGGATCCCGGCGCTCGAACTCGACGCTGTAGCGCCGGAGATCAGCGCAACCGCCAATGAACTCCTCGCCGAATCGTACGGCCAGCGTTTTCAGGTTGAATTCAGGACAACAAAAATCGCAGGCACGGGCTCGAAAAAGAAGCAGGTAGAGGATTTCTCGATCTGGATCAAGGATGCTTCTGATGGATGGGAGCAGGAGTATTCGACGCTCTCAGGCGGAGAAAAGACCTGGATCAAGAAAGCGATTTCCGACGCCTTTGAGATTACCCGGGCTCGGAATACTGGCGTGCGTTTCCTGACCGTGTTTCAGGACGAACTCGATGGAAAGCTCGATCCAGAGCATAAGCGCATCTTCTTCCAGCAGCTCGCGAGCACTCACCAGCGCACAGGGCGACATCACACAATACTCGTCACCCATAGTGAGGCCGCGCAGGAGCAGATCGTACAAAAGATCGAGATGAAGAAAGCGGTACCGATATGAAACCAGGCAGCCCCGAAGCAGTTAAAAACGGGTGTATTTGTGATCCCATAGCAAATAAAAATGGGAAAGGCGAGGAATGTCTAATAGGGAAACGGAAACAAATAATATGGTTTCGACGCGCCAACTGTCCGGTTCATACACCATTAAATGATAACTCCTTCCGTGTGAGGGATCGAAATAAATCAAAAGAGGCCGGGGATTAGAGACTGATCGAAGCGGCCTGAATACCATACAGGCCGCATCTTTTAAAACTGGAGATTTAAAAATGAGAAATGGGATAATTGAACTTGATAGTCAATTTGGAAAAGAAATCGGATTTACATCTGATAAATTCGTTGGAAGTTATTTGTGGCGGATTGGTAAATATATTTGGATATCCATGATTATTAGCAGGCAAGAAAAACAAGGGAATGTCAGAACGTTAATGGACAAGATAAATGAGAAAGGATTTCTTTTAAAGGTTCCTACACCATCGACTCGGATGCAACATATCTGTGAGGAACGCGGGATGAAATATGTTTTGCTTGATAGAAAACATGGAGTCTTCGGAATGATTCAAGAAAAGGGAGATTTAAAAAAATGAGAAATGCAATATGTACTTTGATTTTCGTATTTCTGATTGTCGGTTCATTTTTGGCACTTCACGGTTATGTCAATGATACCGAAGCGATTCGGTATATACGGCCTTCGATTTTCACGATGAACCTGATCGCGATTTGCACCGGATTTTTCATCGCAGGTGGTCTCGGGTTCGCGTCCACGATCGTGGCGGCAGAACTCGATAAATGGAAACGTAAACAGTCACGGAGAAAAAAAACAGAACCGGTTGAGAAACTGTCTGTATTCGAGAAAACGAAAATCGGAAATCGATGAAAAATAAAATCTTACTGGGCGATTCGCTTGAAATACTCAAGACTCTGCCGGATGAATCGGTGAATTGTTGCGTGACTTCTCCTCCCTACTGGTGTTTGCGTGATTACGGGATTGACGGACAGATCGGGTTAGAAGATACGCCGGAGGAATATATCGAGAAGATTGTAGTGGTATTCCGCGAGGTCCGGCGCGTGCTCAGGAAAGACGGGACGCTTTGGCTCAATATGGGCGATTCTTACGCTTCCGGAGCGAGTGGCCGCGGCGATTGCGCTTTAGTCGGAAATCACGGTAGAACGTCGCAGAAACATTCCGGAGAACGAAAGCCGCGGAAACTACCCTCGGGAATGAAGCCTAAAGACCTTTGCGGCATTCCCTGGATGCTTGCTTTTGCTCTTCGTGCTGACGATTGGTATTTGCGTCAAGATTTGATTTGGTCAAAACCGAATCCCATGCCCGAGAGTGTGAAAGATAGATGCACAAAAAGCCATGAATATATTTTTCTTCTCTCAAAATCTCAACGATATTACTATGATTACAAAGCGATTCAAGAGGATGCTAAATCTATTTCAAATTCTATTCCTGATGGTTGGATGCAATCAAAAGGATCTTATGATGTAGTCGAATTTTCGCGGCGCGGCCGGACCGAAAAAAGCGCATTCACTCGCAGAAAACAATATAATGCCTCACAGGGAGGCGGTGGGACATCTTTTCTCGGCCACTCTGGCAATTATGATGCAGAAGGAAATCTTATCGGAAATAGAAGGGCGAATAAACGCAGCGTGTGGACCGTCTCTACACAACCGTTCAGAGATGCCCACTTCGCAACTTTTCCGGAGAAACTTATAGAGCCTTGTATTCTTGCTGGGTGTCCTCCAGAGGGGATAGTACTCGATCCATTTATTGGAGCGGGTACAACTGCCATAGTGGCGCGAAAGCTGAATCGTAATTTTTTTGGGATCGAATTAAATCCCAAATATATAGAGATAGCAATGAATAGGTTGCATAATGAAATACCACTTTTTTTATAAAATTGGAGAAGGAAATTAAATGCCTCGTAAGCTCGGGGATACCAACCATGGCGGCAACATTGGTATAGGCTCGAAAGAGGTCGTATTCTATTCGCAGCCGCGCCTTGAGGCATCGATCAATATGCTCCTGACCGTGCGCAGGGATCGCGAGAACCGACGCTACAAGCGTGAGATCGATTGGGAAATTAAGAATCTGAGGGAGCGGATCAAAGAGAATCCCCACAGATCGAAAAGTAATTTAATAGAGTAACTGGGAGGGGAATGATGGCACAAGGTAGATTTTTATCAAAAAAAGTTTCAGTTGATAAACGCCTTCATGATCTTTCGAGTGATACCAGTAGACTCGCATTTTCGTGGGCAATTACTCATCTCGATCGTGATGGCCGAATTCAAGGAGAACCCTCTGTTTTAAAATCGATTATTTTCCCGCGTCGGGAAGATATAACGATTGATGATATGGAGTATTTTATCCGTGAATGGTACTACTCCGGCCTAATCGTTTGGTATGAGGCTAAAGGTGATAAATGGATTTTTTTCCCCGGATTTAAAGGGGAACAGATAGGAATGAGATACGAGCGGGAACCTAAATCTTATATCCCAGATCCCAAAAATGGGAAATTATTTCCCAAAATTAAGCCGGAAGATTTCCGGAAGATTGCCGGAAACCATCCGTCTGAAGTTAAGTTAAGTCAAGTTAAGTTAAGTTATATCACGCGCGGCGGCAAAGAGCCGGCGGAATCCGAAACGGAGCCTGATATTTTTCCGAAAGTCGAAAAATCTGAATCCGAGCCTTCTACGCCTCCGCAAAGCTCCGGCGTGGAATGTGTTGAAAAAAAACATGAGAAAATCGAGAAAGAACCGGATCCACTTTATACTCGAGTAAAAGATTGGTTTTACAAACACAATCCCGGAATTTTCGTATCGAAAAACGATTGGAAACGGGAAACTCCCTACATCAAACTACTCATCGAGGAAGCTCGAGCACGATCTCCGACGGAATCTGGACAGCTCAATTTCCTTTCGGCGATTCTTGGCGTATTCCGCAGGATTTGCGTAGGGGAGGATAAGCATTTTTTGACGGGGAAATTACAACTTGCACCTCGCCATTTGATGGCAGAAAAAACTTGGCCGTTGATCATCGGAGAGTATGAACGGCAGAAAGGATCATCATGAGTACAGAAATAATCGAAAAAGCGGAAGCGAGTTTTTCGCCTGTCGGGAAATTATTGACTCGATCGTTCCGGGAAAAAACCAGCGACGAGAAAAAAGCGGAATGGGCGGAAAAGATTAAAATAAGAACCGAGCAATGGAGTGATATTTTCAAAGCCGCCAAACCACATAAACAGGATGAAATAATGCGTCTTTATACGGCCGAAACTGAAACAGGGATTTGCCCACTTTGCAAACATCGCTGGCGCGAGATTGAGTTTGAAAATAAATTCGGTTACGTCCATTTTTTTGAACCTGCTTGTGACTGTTATCCAAAATGTCCGAATTGTAGCAAGCATCATAGGTTCCCATGGCTGTATCAAGAATTTGTTGCGGGTCAACTTTATGTTTTCGGGTCAAATACGGATTTACGTTGCTCGCACTGTGGATGGATGCTGATCAAGCACGGAAAAAAAAGATTCGGATTGCAATACGAACTCGAACAATTTGAGGCGGATTATAAACAAGAATGGCACGAACTGTCGACGAAGAATAAAACTGGTAAAGACGAAGAATTATGAGTGAGCGCAACCTATATCAGCAGATAATCGACTATCTCACCCTCCGCGGATGTTACGTCTGGCGCAATTCTACCGGAGCTAGGGGCCGTTACCGCTTTGGGAAAAAAGGCGCAGCGGATATTCTCGGCGTGGATCCCCGAGGGCGCGCGATCGCAATTGAATGTAAGCTTAAGGATGGGAGATTGAGCCAGGAGCAAATCGAGTTTTTGTCTGAGCATCGGCGACGCGGAGGGCTGTCGATCGTGGCCTGCGATCTCGACGATGTAATTTCTGCGACTGCCGAGATGCAGTCCTTAAAAAGGAGGAACCCATGAGCGATGAACGAGAGGCGAATGTATTACCGTCGATCTGTGAAAAACATCCCGATGCAGATATTTTGCATGAATGGAATCATCATGAATATATCTGGGATGGTATGCCGCGAGGTACTGGCTATGATGCAGAACATCAATATTTTTGCAGTATATGCCGCCAAGAATTATGTAGCCCGGAAGAGTTTAAAAAGCGACAAGGAGGAGTGTGATTATGAGCGATTTTGAAGAAGCGAGAAGGAGGATGGGATGATACAGCGATATGAAGTTTGGGAAGATAACTATTACAAATGTGACGATGGCGATTGGTGCAATGCACAAGATGCACTCCTGCAAGATGTTGCGCTCGATGTGCTGGCAAAAGAATTTTCCGATATAACTCCATGCAATAACTGTCCATGTATTAAGAGATGCCAAGACACAGATGAAGACTGTGTGAGTTTACTTAAGGCTTATGCTTTCGAAGAAGCGAGAAGGAGGATGGGATGATACAGCGATATTGTGATGCGAGAAAGATTTTTATTGATGTTGAGGAATGCTATGGATGTCCTAATAATCCCGATGAATGCAACGAATTAGAAGCTTGCAAAGGTAAAGTTAAAATCGACACCATAGAGAGAATCAAGCAGCTCGAATCCGAGAATGCGGCGCTCAAAACTCGAAAGAGTTTATGTCCGGTATGTTTGCGCAAAGGCACAGAGTGTCGAGGATTTGTAGAACCTGTTATTGATTGCCCAAGCTTTTTACCAGATGGGCCGGTGGTGCCGGTAGAGAAAGGGGCAATTGAGGAACTGATTAATATTGTTTCTGAAAGTAACACAGATGAAAATAACATAAAAATGGTTGCTATTGATAAAGAATTTATAAATCAAGCCCGTGCCGAGCTTGCTTCTTTGCGTCGGCCTGTAGACAGGGATGCGCTTGCTACATTACTCAAAAAGTTCGGGCATGGTTCGTGGAGATCGTCTGCGGAATGGATAACAATTGATACTCCCATCGAGACCATTCTTGACGCAATCATGGAGCTTATAGGGAGGAGCAAATGATACAGCGATATGAAGTTTGGGAAGATAACTATTGCAAACGCGACGATGGCGATTGGTGCAAGGCCGACGACGCCATTCTGCTGGAAAACGAAAATAATACTTTTAGAAAAGAATTTGAAATATTAGAAAAAGTATATGAATCTGAATTAGCTCTCAGAGATGCAATAATTGATGTATTGATAGAAATCCAACATAGCTGCCCTGGAGAATGCGCATATGAATCTAAAGATTTTTCTTGCCCATCTGAAGGAGAGATATGTGATGAGAACAGTAAGGAATGTTGGAAAGTATACGCTCTCGAAGAAGCGAAAAAGCGTCGATAGCAGGCATGGGAATAAAAAAGCCGGATCACTCCGGCTTTGCACGTGATAAATTCCCAGGCCCGCGCCAATTTCGAATTAGTTCCAACTCCTCCATGGATAGCGGAAGCGTGAGTCCGGCCTTTCGCACTCGGTTCATGGCCGCAGACTGCGAGATATGGAGTTCGCGGGCGATATCGCGCGAGGTGTAGACGATCATGGACAAGGAATTCCCAAGGCGTAATTCATCGCTTCCTCTGCCCAATATTTCAAATTGCCTTTGGTAATTTCGTCTGCATTTAAACTGCACATATGTTTGAGTTCGTCAGGTGTCAAAACATTTTGAATTTGCTGACGATTCATTTTGTGCTCGCCTCCGCCATCTATAAAGGATTCATAGATGTCAAATCTCATGTTTTTCAATATACCCTCCTTTTGCCTCGACTTCTGACGAGGCTCGTGGTTTACGCCCCGAAGCGCCGTCACCTATTCGATAAATTTTCCTTGTGCATCACACTCTGTCCAGTCGCCATCACCTATCAGCTCTTCGTCCATACACTCGATATCTTCGATCGCATCTTCTTTCTTGACCGGCGTGATCATATCACCGTATACGACATACTCTGACTTTGACGCTTCGATCTCTTCGATAAGCTCTGATCTTGTCTTCATCTTCTTCTTCTCCTTCCTTTATGCGTTTCTTTCCGTCTCGACTTGTCCGCTTTTAAGTATCTCGTGAAAGCTGGCATAGTCTTTTTCGATCGCAAGATCGCGCGCGACTTCTTCTTCGACTGCTTTTTTCGTGAAGGCTCTATGCTCTGCCCTTGAAGCTTCGACGGCTTTTCTTGTCACTGCTACGATGATATCGAAAAAAGTATGAAGCTCAACTGGCATCATCTTTTTCCACATAGATACTTCTTCGTCACTCATCAGCGATGAAAGGTTAAGATCGGCCTCGATCTGCTTTCCAGCCTGTAACTGGCTTATCTGTGTCTTTATGATCGCTTTCTTCATCTCTCTATCTGTCATCTTCTTCTCCTCTCTCAGGGCTTGCCCCACGGGTGGCCTTAATTTCCTGCTTGCTCTCGCAAGCCTGATAATAAAAATATAACTCAAGTGAGTTATATTTGTCAAACAAAATCTACTGACATTTTTCGCCTTTTTTTAAAAAAGTTTCGAAAACTACTTAACAAATAAATAGTGCCAAAATGTCTTGACAGCTCCAAAAATAAGGTCATAATATCTGGTGAAGTATCATTTTATCCTCGGGATGGGACGAAACGAAACAAACCGGATCTAAAACTACCAGATCGCTTTATATTAAAAATCCACAGATGTATTGTCGCCTCGCGAATGCGCTTGCCAGTCTGGGACTCTTCGATTCCGAGATAGCGCCAAAGATGGGGATCTCAGAAAGAACCCTTAATAACTGGAAACAGAAATACCCCGAATTCAAAGAGGCGCTCAATGTAGGCAAAATCGATCCGGATGATAAAGTCGAGCGCTCTCTCTACGAGCGGGCTGTCGGTTATTTTTTTCCGACCGTTAAGATATTCAAGGTCAAAGGTGAACCTCCTTGCATTGTGCGTTTTATGGAGCACGTTCCTCCGGATGTCACGGCTCAGATTTTCTATCTCAAAAATCGGCGACCGAAGATTTGGCGCGATCGCCATGAACTCACAGGGGAAGGAGGTGCGCCGATTGCCATTACTTTTAGCAATCATTTTGATGGTGTTTGATCCGACCCCCAAGCAAGCCGAAGCACTTGAACTCCTGCGATCTCCCGCAAAACACGTATTTCTCTATGGCGGTACACGCTCAGGGAAAACTGCGGTGCTTGCAGAGTCGATCATTTATCGGGCTCTAAGGTATCCGGGGTCTCGTCACTTGGCGGCGCGTCTCAGATTCGCTCATGCTAAGACCTCGCTTTTCCACGAGACTTTCACGCCCGCACTTAAGGAGCTCCCATCCGCAATCTATAACATCAACAAGACAGACCATTGCATTGAATTCATAAACGGCTCGGAAATCTGGATAGGCGGGTTTGATGATGCAGACCGGATTGAGAAGATCCTGGGGCATGAATACTCAACAGTTTTTTTCAACGAGATTTCGCAGATTGACTATAAAACCGTAACGCTAGGGATGACCCGGCTCGCGCAAAATATCCCGTGGTGCATCAATAAGGCTTTTTATGACTGCAACCCACCGAGCCCGCTACATTGGTCATTCAAGCAATTTATCCTCAAACAAGACCCGAAAGATGGAACGCCGCTCGCGCGTCCTGAACTTTACGCATCTCTCAGGATGAACCCTTTCGATAATCTTTCTCATCTTCCAGAAAACTACATTTCAGATTTTCTTGACACACTTCCAGCGAGGGAGCGGGCGAGGATGCGCGACGGAGAGTTCGTGAAGACCGAAGGCGTCATCTACGACCAGTTCGACGAGAGTATGATCATTCCCGCTTCGAAGCTTCCGGCGATGGAATATTACTCCGTTGGTCTCGATTTCGGGATGAACTCAGTTGCTATTCTCTGTGGATTCGCAGGAGAAAGCGTTTATATCGTTGATGAAATCTGTCTCTACAATTCGAATGCGGCAATCCTGAATCAGGCAATGATCGAGCGGTGGAAAGACAAGAAGTATGTTGCATATTGCGATCCGTCGGGAGGAGAGCGTGTGCGGCAGATTTACGGCGGCCGCGATGCGCTTAACTCCGTAGAGCCGGGAATTGATTGTATCCGGAACCTTATGCACCGCAAAAACTTCTGGATTGTGGAAACGTGCCGAAACACAATCGACGGAATCGCAACATATCGCCGGGATGAGAAAGAGCGAATCGTCAAAGAAAATGACCACGAAATGGATGCAATGCGGTACGGGATATTCTCGCACAAAGCGGCCCCGCATTGGAGGCCCGCGTGAAGAAACAGGGATTTTTTTCGCGCCTGCTTACAAAAGCCATGACGAACATGGTCCATGCCGGACAAGCCATCTGGCGCTGGATGCTGCCGCGCACGCATTACGACTATGAGCGCGAAGTAGGACAGGGCGATCGCTCCTCCGTCATCATGGCACCGCTGTTCTGGATAGCTCGAAGGCTCGCGGAAGCGAAGTACATGATGCTCGACAAAGACGGGGAGAAGCTCGACGATCACGACATGTTGAGATTACTCAACAAACCGAATCCTTTTTACTCTGGGCGTGCTCTACGAATGGCGTCGGCGATCTCCTACAACACTGACGGAAATGTCTACTGGCTCAAAATCAGAAACAAACAGCTCAAGGTGATTCAGCTCTGGTATATTCCGCATTGGCTCATGGAGCCTCATTGGCCGGACGACGGGCTTGAGTACATCGACTATTACCGATATCAACCCGGAACCGAGCCAATCCAGATCATGCCAGAGGATGTGGTGCATATCCGCAACGGCATTGACTCGTTCAACATCCGGAAGGGTATGGCTCCGCTCAAGAGTCTTTTCCGCGAGATTTTCACCGACGACCAGGCCGCGAACTTCACGGCGTCCCTGCTTCGCAATATGGGCATTCCCGGAATCATCATCAGCCCAGGATCGGACAATGTGACCGTTGCCGAAGACGACAAACAGGCCGTCAAAATGGCATTTAAGTCGAAATTCGGTGATGACAACACTGGAGATCCCCTCGTCATGACGGCAAAAACCGAAATCAAGCAATTCGGTTTCTCCCCGCAGGCGATGGACTTGGGAAATATCAGGAACATCCCAGAAGAGCGCGTGTGTGCGATCCTCGGTGTGGCGGCGGCTGTTGTCGGGTTCGGAACGGGATTACAACAGACGAAAGTCGGCGCGACGATGAAGGAAATGCGCGAATCATCCTACGAAGATTGTATTATCCCGATGCAAAACTCAATGGCTGACGAGCTCGATCTACAACTTCTCCCAGAGTTCGAAGAAAGTCCCAACGATTTCAAACTGGATTTCGATCTCTCGAATATTCGCATTCTCCAGGAAGATGAAACCGCGCGAGTCGATCGAATCACGAAGCTTGTAACAGGCGGGATTCTGATGCATTGCGAAGGTCGGAAAGAACTCGGCTATAATGCACATCCAGAAAGCGATGATGAAGACGATGTATATTTTATTCCAAATGCCGTTACTGTTACACCTGCCTCAGAATTCGCAAAACCCAAACCAAAGGCCCCGGCCCCGATCTTCGTCCCCGGTGGGATGACTCCTCCCTCGAGCACTGATAATAGCGTCGACCCGAACAACCAGGCGACGAACACGGACTCTGGAAAGAGCGCGAAAGAGTCGCAGACGAAGAGTTGGAAAACGAAGCTCGTCAAAGAGTTCGATAGATCGTGCGCACATCAGCAAAAGCTCTTCGCGGCATCTCTCAAAAAGCAATTCAAGGCGCTCGGCGAAAAATGCAGCGAGGCCTGGAGAAGGACCGCGGAGAATCGCGGGATAACCACTCTCTCAGCAGATAAGCCGCAGACGAAAGACCCGCAGACGGAATATTATGCCGATCTCATCACAGGCGAAGTGAAGACTGACATTCTCGACTACGGCGCGCAATACATGCGGGTTGCGGTCGAAACCTACTCGATCATCGACGCCGTGACAACGCTCATGGTCAACCTCTCCGACCCTGCACAACAGCGAATCCTCAACGAGGGAGGAACTCGAAAGGGTTTGATCGACATGAAGGCGCAGACGCGGCAAGCCATTTTTGACGCACTTACAGAAGCGCGTGAATACGGACTCGGGGCGGATGCAACAGCGCGATTGATCGCGGACAAAGTCGAGGCAGGGCCCTGGGCAAGCGTGGAAACCCGATCGCAGTGCATAGCGCGCACAGAGACGAAGAATGCGCAGAATGTATCCAGCATCGAGGCTTATAAATCCGGAGGCGTCGAGCGCGTGGAAATCGTAGATGGGCAACTCCCGACGTCTGATGAATTTTGTATTTCGCGAAACGGCGAAATTATCCCAATCGATCAGGCCATGGGCCTTGATGAGCATCCGAACGGGACGCTCTCATTCACACCCGTAATCGATCTCCCAGGAGGGGAAAATGCAGCCTAAGACAAAATCATATATTTTCAAGGATTTCACATCGCAGCCGACAGGAGAATTCAAAGCGATTTTTGCAACGATGAATGTACTCGATAAGGATGGCGACATCACAATGCCGGGTGCATTTGGAAATCAGCAAGTCATCATCGGCGCATACAATCACAAATCGTGGCAGGACAAACTTCCCTGTGGTAAAGGCAAAATCTACGAAGAAGACAACAACGCAATCGTCGAGGGCAAGTTTTTCATGGATACCGAATCAGGAAAAGAAACATACCTCACGGTCAAAAATGTGGGAGCCTTGCAAGAATGGTCATACTCCCTGCCCGCAATCGATTTTGAATACAAACAGCAGGAGAATGGGCAGCGCGTGCGCGTGCTCAAAAAAATCACGGTGAACGAAGTTGCCCCCGTGCTTATGGGAGCAGGCGAAGGAACACAGACGGTCGATATGAAGACCGCCTTCGGCTCACACTCCACGAAAACCGACGACGGGAAATGGGACGCCGGAGCACAGAAGAAGAACGTCAAAAGCGGTGAAGCCAGATCCTATTACGCCAAGATCTACGCCTGGTATGATCCATCGGGTGACGACGGCGTAAAATCATCTTACAAATTCATACATCATTTTGTTGACTCGGACGGAACCCCGGGAGCTGCGAGCACAGTCGCTTGCAGCGCGGGGATTGCGATATTGAACGGAGGGCGAGGGGGAACGAAAATCCCTGACGCAGATCGAAAGGGAGTTTATAACCACCTTGCCAAACACATAAAAGACGCAGGGAAGGAACCACCCGAATTGAAGTCTTTCGATTCCGAAGGAACTCGACTTAAACTCGCTGATCATCTTGAAGTGTTGCTCGCAGACATCGAGGAAGCGGCGGAGAGAGTCGAAGACCTGGGGGAATTGAGAGACACAGAGGGGAGGCATCCTTCGCAAGCGACTCTGAAGCGTATAGCCGTTATAAAGACCGGATTAGATGATCTCTCTCGCAGACTGGGAGCGGTCGAAGAAAAACACAATGCGGTCTATAGCGAGTTTTTGCGCTTTCAAAAATTGATAACAGGGAGGGCAAATTAAATGCCATCAGCAGAATTGATCAGAAAGAGAAAAGAACTCGAAGCGAAGCAGGACAAGCTCGGGCAGATTTTCAAGGAAGCAGGTGACGAACTCGACATGACGAAAGTCAAATGTATTGAGGGCGACGATGCGGCCAAAGTCGCGGAAATCCGCAAGATGAATGCCGAGCTCACCGACCTCAGAAAGTCGGTTGATGATCTCGTTGAAGTCGAGAACGCCAAGAAAGCACTCAAGACGCTCAATGACGAGTCGAAGCAGGCACAGGGAATCCCTCAGCCGACACAGAAAGGCGCAGAGGAAGAGATCGACATCGGCAAGATGTTCACGGATTCCGACGCATACAAGGGATACATGAAGGACAAGACAAAAGGGACATCGACCCTGAATATCCCGATGAAGACTGCATTCACCACATCCGCAGGATGGGCTCCGCAGTCGATCAGGACTGGGATCGTGATCCCTTACGCCACAAGGCCGATTCGAATCGTGGATATTGTGCCGGGTGCGAAAACCAACATGGCAGCGGTCCTTTTCATGGAGGAAACGACTTTCACGAACGCCGCGGCGGAAGTCACGGAAGCGAACTCTATGGCATCCGAGGAAGCGGCTCTCGCGCTCACAGAGCGGAGCGTCACAGTCCGAAAAGTGCCCGTGTGGATTCCGGTCACCACGGAACAGCTTGAGGATGTGGAGGGAATCCAGTCCTATCTCCAGAACAGGCTAGGATTCATGATCCGGCAGCGGCTTGACTTGCAGATGCTCACAGGCGATGGAGTTGCCCCGAACATGACGGGAATCCTGAACAAATCCGGTATACAGACCTTCTCTCGCGCAGGCGGAGACGTGTTCGACGTCATTTACACCGCAATCAAAAACGTGCGCACGATCGCGTTTGCGGATCCAAACGCCATCGTCATGCATCCAAACGATTTCCAGCAGGTGCGGCTCATGCGAACCGACAGCGGTCTCTACATCCTCGGAAATCCCAACGATCCCGGCGTCACCAGAATCTGGGGACTGCCAGTGGTCGAATCCACGGCCGAGACCGAGAACAGTGTCGTCGTCGGCGACTTCGCCAACTTCTGCGCGCTCTACGAGAAGAAGGGCATCGACATCCAGATCAGCGACAGCCACGACACTTATTTCATTTATGGCAAGCTCGCAATCAGGGCGGAAGTCCGTGTTGCGTTCGTCATGTACAGACCCGCAGCGTTCTGCGTGATCACTAATTTCTAAGCGAACAGACGCTACATCGTAGCGTTAAAATGTTAAGGGCGGCTAATCCCGCCCTATTAAAATAAGGAGAATACAATGGGTATTGGAGCTTATATATCAGGGTTCGAGGTAGTGGATTATCATACCGAAACAGCGACAACAGTTATCGACGAAAAGATTCAGGCACACGACGGGCAGCGGCTTGCGCTGATCTCGCTTGCATATCTTTCCGGTGCAACTGCTCATAGCATTTGCTTCCTGTATGCGAAAGATGCCGCGGCATACCCCGGAAGTTCGCGCAACACAACGAGCGCACTGGCAGTCTCAGGACAGGCAGTGATCAACGTCACAACCACCCCGAGGGATACAGCAGGAAATGCAGCGGCAGCGTCGGACATCGTAGCCTATCAGCTCACGGACGGGACATGGGAATTCAACACGATTTCATCGGTCGCAACAAAGGCAATCACGCTCACCTCGAACATCACGGGAGTTGATGCAGGAGCAGGAGCAACCGCAGTTGCGGCAGGCGCGAAATTCCTCATCTTCGGAGTCGTCGGCGATGGTACATATCTCAAACTCAAATCGACTGCGAGCGTCGAGACGGACTGGGGCGGCGCGAAGGGCGCACCGTCAATAGTGCTCGCACACCCCTACATCGGGGAACCGTTTTACGTCACAATCGACAACGCGACGAATCAGGGGTATCTCGAATACGCGATTTTTGCGCACATCGACAAATAACAATCCGGCGGGGAGCAATCCCCGCCTATTTTGAAGGGGGAACTTATGACCATAACAGCACCGGAGCGGATCTACTACAATTCGGCAAAAACCGCTCTCGTAAAAGAGGGTGACAGCGCCGCAAAGACACTCTATTGCAAAGTCGGTGATGTCATCAGCGCCGCCGATCTCGTCACCTGGAAAGCCTACTTCGAATCATTCGGATGGATCGGGGCGACCGAGGCTCAGAGCGCGCCCATACAGGTCAAGAGCATCCACGTAAAACACGATGATGCCTCCGGGACCAAAAGGATCGATCTTCCCCCGCGAACAATCATCCAGGATGTTTATGTCCAGTGCACAGAGGCGGCGGCGGGAAGTCCGAATGTGGATTTCGGGGAATTCGGAGGGGACACCGACGGGATCATGGACGGACTCGGACAGCCTGAGATTTGCGATCTCACGAGCAATGTGTTCGATACGACCCCAGATTTCAAGGGACGCGGCGCGCTCATCACGAGCACCAACAATGACGACAATCAGCGCATCAAGGCGAGGCGATACTATCCGAACGGCGTCACGCTCACGAATACGCTCAACAGCGCCGGGACTGCGGGAGAATGGACGATCCACGTCCTCTATATCATCCTCCCGGAAATCAAGGGGGTATAAATGCGGATCACAGAGAGATTGTATCTCACAGAGGACAGAAAGAGAATCGTCAAAGAGAATGATCATACAGGTCGATACCTCTTTGCTGTTCCCGGAGACGACATCTCCGATGCGGAGGCGATCAAATACGGGCTCATGGAGAAAAAAGCCGATCCAGTCCCGAACATGAACGTCCATTACATCCCGCCCGACAAGCGGGTGAAAGAAGTCGAAACCAAGGCCGAGGAGCCGAAAGAAGATTACAAAACCGATGAGAACATCGGTAAAACGAGAGGGCTCGTAATAAACGATGCTACAGAGTCCGAATAAATATCCGGAATTACCGGAAAAGGAGTAAATAATGGCAGATGTAAGATTGAGTCCGCAGACATTGGCGGATACGGGTATCACCCCGAGTTATACCGGGAGTCTACTGACCACGAACACGTACAAGATCAGGAACGACGGGCGCACATTCGTGCACTTCAAGAAATCCGGTGCATCAGATTGCGTAGTCACAATCCAGACGCCGAAAACGGTAGGCGGCCTCGCTGTCGCTGAACAGACTGTCACGGTCGTAGCAACCACAGGCGACAAAATGATCGGACCATTCCAGCCGTCCATCTATAACGACGGAGCAGGTGACGTGAATATCACCCTCAGCGAAGTTACCGGCCTCACGGTCGGGGTGGTGAGCCTGTAATGTCAACGCTATCACTCGGCGAAGCCCGCGCACATATCGAGACTGATCTCAATGACGACGCGCTCCAATTGCTCATAGATGACGCGGAAGCGGAAATCACCGAGCAGGTCGGGGCGCTTGCGTCTCAGGTCGATATCTTCACGAATGAAGAAAGCTCGATGCAGTTTTTCTACGCGCGAGAAACGGACGGATTATACGTCTTCCTCGCGCGAAAAGCATCATCGATCTCGAGCATCGTGGAAAAAGTAAGATGGGGCGCGGGATATCTGACGCAGACACTTGCCGCTGATGACTATCTCTTGCGCGAGAACAACCGAGTGATTGAGCGCCTCGCATCCGGTACGAATCCACGGACGATGTGGGGAAATGTAGTGACAGTGACCTATGTCCCCCAGGATGACACGATAAGACGGAAGGCCGTCACAATCGATATCGTGAAACTCGAAATCGCGTATAATGGGGTACAGTCGGAGCGGGTCGGGAATTACTCGTCATCCTCGAAAGATCACATGCTGGAACGCAATCAGCTTATCCAGCGGCTTCGCTCGTGGAGTTTCGCATGAAAGGAGTATTTTATGAATTTGAATGACAGAGTGATAATTAAGAAATGGAATGTGACCGGTTTTATTGTTTGCATAAGCAATTCAGTAAGGTCCGGTATCCAATATCTTGTTGAATATAAGGATGAATCCGGGAGACTGGCCGAGTGGTGGACGGCTCAATCAGAAATTGAAAAAGCAACTCTGGCGGATTAAGGCATGAGCGCACGGCAGAAAATGACAATGCGTGCGGTATTACAACGCAACCGCGCCGAGAAAAATCCCGATGGTAACCCCTATGTATCGGATTGGAGAACGATTGACTCGAATCTGTCATGTTGGGTTTGGGATGAACCCAATCATACAAGATTCGGAACTCCGGTGATTATTGAGGCATGTAGACCGATGATGATTGTCCCGGTTGCGACGGATATCACAATTGACGACAGGATCGAAAGCGTGACCGATCGTCTCGGGAATCCGCTCTATGGCACAATGCGAATCGACGGAGTCGCACGACAGAAAACGCATCTCGAAGTGAGATTGTACAATGCAACTTAAATGGAACGGAGAACAACTTAAAAAGAAGATGGATATCGCCTGTAAATACGGGATCGAGAAGACGATGGAGAACTGCGTGAGGGAATCGAAACAGCTCGTACCGAAAAAAACCACGATCTTGCAGGGCTCGATACAGATGCGACCTGCGGAAAAACATCCCGGGTTCTGGTCAGGCCTCTGGGGATCGTTTCAGGTCATGTATGCACTTTTTGTCGAGCTCGGGACGGCGCCACACAAGATTTTCCCGAAAGACAAACAGGCTTTGTTTTGGCCTGGTGCCGATCATCCCGTGAAATCAGTGAATCATCCCGGAACGAAGGAGCATCCGTTCCTCCGTCCGTCAGCCGACCACCATTACCCCGAGCTCGCGGGACACATCCGGGACGGACTCGCTGCACAAGGTGGCAGTACGTGATCGACGTCTTGATCGGAGTCATGGACATACTCAAGGCCGATGCCACAATCACCAACCTTATAGGCGAAAAGGTTTTCGGAGAAGAGATACCGCGCGACGAAATCGTGAATCTGCCGTCGAAGATGATTGCAGTCGTGAGCGCGGGGGGAGTCGAGAAGAATCAGACCTCGAGCACGATCTCGGCGCGCTTCGATATCTGGTGCTACGGGGAGACCAAGTACGAGGCAAGACTGTTGAGTCGTGCCGCCTACGATGCGCTGAAAACGGTCGAGCGCGTGACTATTGACGGCATGCTCATACATTCTGTCGCGCTTTCCGGTGGCCCGCATCCCTACAGGGATCCGGACACGGGATGGCCTGCGATGATTCGAAGCGTAAGCGTCATCGCGGATGATAGATCAATAATTTAGGAGGATCAAAAATGACACCATTTGAAATTATCATCGCACCTTTTGAGGTATATCTCGCTCCTGTCGGGGAGGCCGTGCCTGCCATCGACGCCGTGCCGGCCGGAAACTGGAAAAAACTCGGGAGCAATGGAAAACGCAACATGTCTGATGCAGGAGTCACAGTCACGCACACGCAAAAAATAACAGAACACAGGACTGCCGGAACTACTGGACCGCTCAAGGTGGTGCGGACTGAGGAGGGACTTACCGCGACATTCGTGCTTGAGGACATGACACTCGAGCAGTATTCGAACGCACTCAACGGCGTTGCAATTGCAGAGATAGCGGCGGCAGCAGGAGTCGCGGGGCAGAAGAATCTCACACTACACATGGGAGCTAACGTCAGCACATACGCAATGCTGATTCGCGGCGTCTCATCCTATGACGAGAACCTGAACGGCCAGTACCAAGTACCAAAGTGCTACCAGAAAGGCAACCCCGCACCAGTATTTGATAAATCAAATGCGGCATCCCTGAAGCTGGAATTCGAAGCGATCGAGGATCCTGATGCTCCTACCGATGAGGAAAGATTCGGTAAGCTGATCATGCAGACGGCGGCAGCGACATCATAAAAAAACAAACTAAAGGAGGTTTTCCATGCTGGAATTATCGACAGTAGTACCGAGAGAGAAGATTAAAATCGACGGTATCCAGTACGATATGCTCAACGCCGATGAATTCGAACTCAAGGACTATCTCAAACTACAGCGCGAGGCAAGTCAATTTGAAAATCTCGAAGATAAAGACTTTACGCCTAAAAAAGTGAACGAACTGATGAAGGCGTATGACGTGCTACTCGAAAAGATTTTACTTGCTCCAAAGAAAGTACGCAAAAGATTATCCGGGACTCAAAAAATACAAATCATCGCTTTTTTTTTAGAAGCAAGGAAAAGAGCGGTACAAAATATCTCGAATTCATCCCCAGACTTCAAAGATTCTACGGGGGAGACCCGGAAGCCTGGCTAAGTCTGCCGATATGGGCAGTTGATCTATATGTACGAATGTTGCCACGTCTCCGAGGTGAGGAAAATACCGAGGCGTGGAAGATTGCGGCAATCGGTGCGGGAACCATGAAAGAGGAGGATCGTAAACAGTTGATCAACGGATGGAGAAATGACGCACTCGAAGGACAGCAACGCCCCAAATTATCGAAAGAACAGAGTAAAATCATGCTCGCATCTATAGGAATAAAGGTCGAGGAATGCCGGAAAAATTAGGTGAGGCGGTCTTAGAGCTTCGAACCGACAAACAGGGATACGATTCGGGGCTCGACGAAGCCAAAAAGAAAACCGAAGGACTCACAGGATCAATTCTAAAAGCTGAAATTGCTCACGATCTGTTGAGAAAGGCCGTAGAAGTTCTCAAGGAAGTGGTAATTGGCAGTACAGAGAAATTCATTGAGCATGAGAAAGCCATTAAGCAACTCGATACCGTTCTCAACTCAACGGGACACGCCGCAGGATTAACCTCAGGCGAAGTAGTCAACATAGCGGAAAGTCTTTCCAGTCTTACGGGAGTTGAGACTGATACAATTATCGGGGCGCAAAATCTACTTCTTACTTTTACCAATATCAAAAAAGATGTATTCCCGCAGGTTACCGAAACCGTCCTCGACATGTCAGTCGCTCTCAAAGAGGATTTGAAATCGGCGTGCATTCAGGTCGGGAAAGCTCTCCAAGACCCGGTAAATGGTATTACCGCACTTCGTCGAGTCGGCGTCAATTTTAATGATGAACAAAAATCGGTAATCGAAAATCTCGTAAAAACCGGCCAGCAGGCAAAAGCTCAAGCTCTGATTCTCAAGGAATTACAAACCGAATTCGGCGGATCCGCACGCGCTGCGCGTGATACATTCGGCGGTGCTCTCAAGGCGTTGCAATCCAATTTTACCGAACTACAGATAACAGGCGGATCGTATATCGCGAAGATTGGTAGGCCATTCGTCGAGCAGACGGTCCAGATGACGAAAGGGATCAATGATTTTCTGAACTCGAAAGCGGGGATGCAGGAAGTCACTGCCGTTGCATCTCAACTCGCAGGTGTTCTGTCCGTGATGTGGAAAGTAGGCGGCCAGCTCTTCGAAACGCTCTCGAAATACGCGGGGAATATTTTCGACAGCATCAAAACAGGATTTTCAGCGGTTGCAGGAAAAGGGAATGAAGCGAATGTCACCTTTGATATCCTCGGCGGTGCGCTAAAAATAATTGGAACCGGATTTTCAATTTCGGCCAAGTTCGTCGACCTCTTCATCCAGGAAATAGTACTACTGGTGAATTCAATCAAAGACACGATAGGAATTTTCCAGACATTCGGAACTGCGATCACAGACCCACTCAACGCCTCGAAATGGCAGAAGGTCGCGGATCAGGGAAAACAGGTTTTCCAAAACTTCGCCGATTTCGGGAAGAAAGCATTTTCGGATGTCGGGGGGGTAATCACCGATATGCAAAACGCTTTCAAAACGTTCACCACGGATTCGAAAAACAACGGCAAAGAAATTCAGAAGACTTATAACGATGCAGTATCTGCCATGGCAGCATCGATGTCGAAAGGCGATGCCGTTGTCAAGAATTCGATGGAACAGCAACAGATACAGATCAGGAAAACCCAGGAGGCAGTAGACAATTACCGGAAATATTACGGAAATGCGATGCAATTGATCGCAGCAGAAACCAAGATTGCAACCGATGATGCGAAAAAAGATTGGCAGGACTCATGTAACACAATTAAAACCTATGTCGATATGACCGGACAAGCACTCGGTCCAGTATTTGAGTCGATCGGTGCTGCTCTCGTGACCCAGGGTGATGCCTGGAAAAACGTCGGGAAGGCTGGCGTATTGGCAATAGCTGCGATCGTCAAGAGCCTGGGCGACCAGCTCGGAGCAATGGCAGCAGCAAAACTCGCGGAGGCGATAGCAGACAGCCTTGATCCATTTTCTTCCTGGGCAGCCCCCGGGCAGTATGCAGCAGCAGCAGAACTCGGAGCCGGTGCTGCCGCTGCTTACATCGCATCTGGGGCTATCTCAGCGTGGGCGAATTCACTGGCAAAAGGTGGGGACTTTGTGACAAACGGACCTCAATTGTTGATGGTAGGCGACAACCCAAGCGGCCGAGAACATGTACGCGTGGAACCGCTTGATTCGTCTGGCGGCGGATATGGCGGAGGGATGACCGTCCAAATCGGGACTGTCAATTCCGACGTTGATCTCGAAAAGGGGATGCAACGCGCCTACCTGAGATTCCAATCGATGTCACGGAGGTCGAAATGATCCCATACCTCATAATAACCGATGCAAACGGGAATGCGTATAGTTACCCAACAACATTCCAGATCAGCAAATGCAGTTTGAACGCATCAACGAATATGCTCAAGTATGCATATGGCAGCGGCGGCAAACAGGTCGGAGACGGATTTTATAATTACAGATTGATCACAATCGAAGGCGCTTTGATCGAGGACAACCCCACAACTTTCGAAAGTTCACTCAGGACTCTAGTATCGGCATCGCTCAGGGGCGGCCAACTACAAATCATTAGTGACAAGGTAAATCGGTATATTCAAGTCAAAGTTCCGGACATAGACTATGAATGGGAATTCTTTCAGATTTCAAAAACGCTGTCGATAATCTTCATCGCCGAATTCCCGTTTTGGCAGGATGTGACTGCACTGTCATCGGTTAATGTAATGACAGGGAATGGAACATTCACCGTCGACGGCTCAGGATCCGATTATCTGATGATGCCCGTGATCACCGTTGCTGCTGATCAGGGCGTCGACGTTCCGAGCATCAAGATCACGAACATGAGCGATGGCGGTATGAGTTTTTATTACAATGATTCCCAGTTCACCGCGGGGTCAACTCTTGTCATCGATTCCGCTGCGGGGACTGTGAAGCTTAATTCAAACGATCGCCGGATATCGCTCTTATCCAATTCTGTATTTTTAAGGTTACAACCGATGTCGAACTCGTTTGCTTATGAAGGCGCGGCCTGCACGATTACCGTGGCATGGAGGCGCTTGTATATATGAGCACTGCATATGGACGGGGAAAATATGGAGCTGGACCTTATAGCGGCCGAACACCTCCAATTCTGCCCGCACTTTATCCGATACAGCTTTGGGTATGGAGCAGGACCGGAACTCTCAAGGCCATGTATCAGTTAGGTTCGAGTCCGCTCGTGTCTCTGCAATTTTTACACAACGATACCGGATGCGCTGACTGTACAATCGAGTTTGCATCTCCGGTCGATATCGTAAAATCTGATCTTATAAAAATTAGACTTGGAATCGATCAATGGTATTATACGGGCGTGATTCGGCGTGTTCCTATTGCGGGGGTTACCACTCAGGGATATACATATACTGGGCTCGGGTACAATGATTATTTCAACCGCATCATGACCGGCAATGATTCATTTGCCACGAAGACAATATCGTATATCCTCAATTATGTGATCACGACCTATATCATTACGAACACGCCGATCAACTACAACGTCGGGAAATTGAATCCGCCTGCAATCACGGTTACCAGTCTGTCCATGCCATTTGTCTATATCAAAGATGTTTTTGACACGATGCTCAATCTTGCGAACTCGACAGGTATTGAATATCTCTACGGCGTTGACAAAGATGGTGATTTTTATTTCCAACCGCGATCGTCCAATGTGATGTCGACGCTCTTCACGGCTAATACCGGACGTTATGGGATCCCAGCGTATGAACCACAGGACACAATAGAGGAACTGACGGCACTCATCGTGCTTCGAAATGATAAAACATATTACGGCACGATCAACAGCGTTTTGAATAATGATATCTACATGGACAAAGTGAATGCTCCCACAATGTCCGATGCTGACTTACTAAATTGGGCGACAGGGATTTTGATGGATAGACAGAGAACACTTCGCTCGGCATCAATCGAATGGCCGATTACGTTTCCGGATGAGTTGAATCCCATCGTTGCTGATGGATATCTCCGAATTATGTCCACAATACCGCCTGCGCAGCAGCAGACCGCAACCTACACAACGTGTGGGGACGGAAATTGTGGAGATGGCATTTGTGGTGGTTCCGACGCACAACCATACACAACATCTGATGATACACTCGCCATTAAACAGGTCGAATATGACATCAGTACATCCGGAGCAACAAGGAAAATCGAACTCGGGACAATCCCGCTCCTGCTTGAGGATGCAATATTAAAAGTACAAAAAAAATTGCAGACTGTGCAAATCAGTTTAGGAATGTGAGGACACAATGGCTTTAACTGCAATCTATCAGAGAAATGCGATCAATCACGGAGATTCCGGAGTCTGGCTCCCTATATTCCAGGCGCTTTTTAATCGCGGAGCACTCGGGGCGAACTCGATCGATGTTACCAATAATTCCGGGGCGCTCACGGTCTCAACCGGATACGCGGGAATTGATGACGGGACGACATACGGGCAGGGCGTGATTCAGGTCACGACTGCGGGAAGCGTGAGTCTTGTGGGGGCGACCAACAATAATTGGCACGCGCTGGAATACTCCGTGAGCGGTACGGCGGTAACCTTTTATTTAACCGTGCTCGCGGGGGAAACTGACGAGTCGTTTATGTCCCTCACCATGAAAGGCTATTACGACGCTACAAAGGGCGGATACTACCGGGTGGCGACGCGCCGAACGCTCGCCTATGTGTTCATCCGCACGGCTACGCTCGGGCGCATCGTTAACACCGAGAATGGATGCAAGGGATTTCGAGGAATAACGATGATTGATTATGTTGATTCTACAGGAGCCAGAACACAAAAATATATTGCAAAATTGGATCAAGAAATCGGTGACTGGAATATGGATTCAACATCTAATATTTATGTTTATTTTAATCATGCAATTACTTATGCAAATATCAGGAAAATAGATGTAATGATTAAATATGATGCAGGAACGGAATATACTCCGTTGAATTACTTCTATGATACAACCGATCCTTCGTTGTTGAATGGTGGAATAGATTATATTACAGCTACTTATGTAATATTAAGAAGGAGAACGGGAGGACAATTTGATAGTGCGAATTTTGATTCTACATCATATAACAGAGGATATGTTTTAATCGAATGGGAAACATAATGTCACATATTACCGGTAGGATGCGACTGATTCAAGAGACAATCGCAATCCTCGAATACGTCCCAAGAGCCATTTCGATCTCTGAAGACAACAGAATGCTGAGCGGTGAAATACCACATCCATGTTGTATAAGTGCACCAAGAAGTATTCGAATACTCGGTAAAACGATAATCCGGTTGACCGTATTGCTGCAAATATGGTGCGGAAATCTCTTGAAACGACGGCCCAAGGCAACAAGAGAAAGCGAACATGCACAACAGAGCGATAATAAAAAACCTTTTCATAATTTCCTCCATAAAATAAAAGCTCCAGGGCTGCGTTACCGACCCCAGAGCTTAATACTCAATCGATGTAACGCATCTGTATTAAATATACTGCAATCAATGCCGGAAATCAAGGGGGTCGTCTATGTCTGACATAGTAATGAGAAACGCGCTGGATGGAGGAGATGATGATGTCTGGGCGCAGTATGAGCAGGCCCAGAATATTCTCGGCGGAATTGGTGCCAATACTCGCTATCTCTATCTCAGCGGAGGTACACTCTACCTGAGTCCTGGGATGATTGGAATCACTCCGGATACCTCACATTATTATGCCGTCTCGAACACGGTGGCGAGGTCGATCTCGGTAGCTGGGAAAACCGCGTCCTGTTGGGCTCAGATCGAACTCTCCATCTCTGGAGGAATCGTCGTCACTGCAATTACGAGCATGGCAGGTGAAACAAATCCTGCATCCATCCCAGCAAATTTCGCAAATAGTTATGATGGAACCAAAGGAGGATTTTATATCACCGCATCAAATCGCTGTGTTGGCGTTGTGTGGATAAATGCTGCCGGAGTTCCGACCGGAGTAGTGAACGGGATTGGTGGAATCGATGGATATGTAGGTTACGGGACAAGCGACGATGCGAATACTGTAAACTACGATTTTTTCTACATCAATAAAAATATTGGGAAACGCGTTCTGGATGTATATTCGAAATCTGCACTTTTCACAATTCCGTCCGATACACACGATAAAATAGTGTTTTGCACTTCCGGTACGTGGAATCTTACTTTCCCATCGGCCGCTACCGTTGGGTCAGGATGCGAAATAATAGTTATTCTCGGTGCGATTGGTACAGGTGTTATTACGTGCGTGAGAAACGGCACGGATACTTTTTCCGGACTAACGACGTTGACTTTGCAAGAGCAGTATAAATGCTATCGCTTCACGAGCGATGGCACGGCAACATGGATCGCGAACTCAGAACCACCGATGACAGGTTGGACATCCTGGACGCCGACAATAACCAATTTGACCGCAGGAGCCGGAACGAACATTGGCTATTATCGCAAAATCGGCAAGATGGTGCATTTCTATACGAACTGGAAATTTGCAGCAGGTGCCGCAATAGGCGGGGCGCTTACTCTTAATTTTCCGGTTACGATATCAAGTAATTATGGGCAAGAGACTCCAATCGGGATTGTCCGCATTTTGGATAGCGGTACGGCAACTTTTGCAGGATATATATTTTCTTCTGGTCTTATTATGGTCGGGAATGCTTCGGGAACATATCTCTCTATGTCAAATATAGCAAATACGGTACCGATGACATGGACGACTAACGACGAATTGACGATGCAAGGAGCATACGAATCAGCATAGAAGGGAATCATGAAAGACGAAATATTTTTTACTGATAGACAGTTCGCGACGATCATGGAACAGGTTGTAACTCCTCAAGTTGCAGCAATAACAGAATTGAAAGATACAATTAAGGAAATAAAACAGGAATTCCAATTGCATAAAACACACGACGAGGAACAACAGGAGCATATTGTACGCATCATGACGCAGGCTGATGACCTGATGAAAACGAATGAAAATTTGCAGGCGACGATAAAGGGGATGCCTGGCGATATGTATAAGCGATTCGAGCAGATCACGGAGAAACGATTTCAGGCAGTGGAGAAACTGGCTGATATTGCCAACCGAAGTGCGCAGTCGTCTATCTCGGAATGCAGGGAAGATGAACCGGCTCGGATTACTGCTTCTGTTGTAAAAGAAGTTGCAAATCAATTCCGTGAGTTTGGGAAAAAATTCAAACAGGCAAAATTGAGCCTTGGACAGATGATCACGATATGCACATTTATTTTGCTCGCCGCTGGCGCTGCCGTAGCGGGTCCGATCATGGTAAGTACGTACCTTAACGATAAAGTCGTACAGGTCGAACATGCATTACAGGAGCATATCAATTCGACGAGACAGTAATATTTTTTTGTGATATAATATACGTACCGGTAGGTATAGGAAGGGAATATGAACGAGAAAGCTTATTATCTTCGAAAACTTCTTGAATACGGCGTGAAACGGCCGGAGTTCCAAAGACAGGGCAATACGACCTACTGCAATCTTTTTGCAAAATCCATTCTTTCATGGCAGGCGGCTCGATACTGGATTCCGGATTGGCCTGTAGCCGATTTCTGCTACGACATCACCGCGATGAACCCTGGAAAATACCTGAATGAGATCATGCTCAACACTCTCACTGGAACCGAATATGACAACGTAATCAGGATGGCGGCGTCTGGGATCTCAACAGGAGGAACTCACGATCTTATTCTTCCTGAACAGCTTTCGAAATATCCTCACGAAGTTACAGAAAAACAGGCTTATGCATATGCAAATGAAGGGATCCCGGTTTGGGCGGTGTCAAAAGCGCTCCCTCCACTCGGGCATGAGGCAATCATCTGTCCCGATGATTTACCTTTTGATCCTACTATCGGCCTTCTGGAAGGGCAGGCTGGCTGGAATTGTGGGTTCTTCCGAATCAAGGAGATTTTCGGCGATATCGCCGATCTCAAATATTTTATCTTTCCCAAAAATCAGGAGGTATTTTGAAATGAACATCAATGTCAAACAGACGATATGGCTCGGTGCAGCCTTCCTCATCGTCGCGCTCATCATTTTCGTCTTCGGATTCGGAGGGATCACGATCAATCCCTATGTGGCGATGACGACAATCAGCGCACTCGTGATCGGGTTCGTCGCGATCGCAGGAGGATTCCTCGGTCTTGATCTCGCACATCTGATCGGAACTACGAGTTTCCTTCCGGCTGGGCAGTACAAAGAAGTGGACGCATGGAAGTATATTATCACGGCTTGTATGTTGTTCGCACTCTTCGGAGTTATACTCTATGTCCAGTTAATGAAGCCGGTCTTCGAACTCGGGACGCCGCTTATGACTACAGGATTCGGGGGGCTGATACTCCTCGGGGCACTCATACTCGGGGTGCAGGCCAACAAACTCGCGACTGGGATCGCACCCGAGCCAATCCCTACTACCACTTCGGCAAAAACGACATCAGCGCCATGAAAAGAAAAGCAATCGGAATTATTTTCGACGATCATCCATACAAAATTCTGCCGAATCGCGATTACGGTCTCGGCAAACACGGAGAAGTCCGACTTGTCGGCGGCCGCAAGCGACTCACGAAAGGGATGCGACAAGCCCTGAAAGAAGGAAGGTAGAATGTGGTACGGTATCATATTTTTATTTTTAGGCGCCTGTTTCGTTATCTTGATTATAACACTTGCGCTTACTACCGTAAACCTAAAAAAGTTGTGGCAATGGATTGTGGTCTCGATCCCCGCGGTTGTCGCGGCGATCGCCGGAACTGTTGCACTTCTTATCGCCAAAAAAGGCGAGACCGACTCACAAGGAGGGAAAGGTGAAACGAATATTCCTACTCCTGTTACTGCTCACGACCTTGAGTCTGGCAGCGCAGGTTTCAACCAATCAAGATGTGGCGAAAACAATAGTCAAATCATCGATGAAATCGAACGCAACACTACTGACCCAGGACATGCAAAAAAGCCTGATTGAACTGATCACGTTCGCACTCGATGAGAAGGATAAAACGATCGACTTCAACGCTGCGATCGCCATGGACTGGAAGAAGAAGTTCGAGGAACAGAAAAAAGTCTGGTGGGGATTTAGCGCGAATGTGATGTTGCAAGGACTCAATACCTCCATCGGAGGATCATTCATAATTTTATTTTAAGGAAATTTTAAATGCTAACATTTTCACAGGCACTTGAAGCAGTAAAAACAGGAAAATCCATTCAGCGCGCTGGATGGAATGGGAAAGGGTTGACGGTTAAAGCTCAATTTCCGGATGAAAATAGTAAAATAACTTTACCGTATCTATATATCGAATATCCATCAGATTCAAAAACTACTCCCGGGGCACGATGTCCGTGGCTCGCGTCTCAGACCGATCTCATGGCAGAGGATTGGTCAATCGTAGATTAAGATCGGGGCCTTTTTACCTCCTTATGGCCCTTACATCCAGAAGCCCTCTCCGGATCGGGAACCCCGGTTGAGGGCTTTTTAATCGGAACAGTCTCTACACAAAAGCCCCTGAGACATACCCTGAGACATATATAATTACATATCCAAATTGTAGATATTGGCGATTTCAATAAGAGTGTCGAGAGGAGGAGTATTTTACCCATTTTCCCATTTACCAACCGTTGAAAAACTACTCGGTTTAATATAACCGAGTTTTTTAGACAAGTCCTCAAGTGTATCTCCCTCTGCTTCGCGTGCCCTGCGAATATTCTTGGCTAAAAAATCTTTCTTATACATTAAATATAATCTTATTATCAATTTAGATTTTAAATCCAATAAAATCAAGTAAAAACAACAAAAAAAATATAAAAATATATTGACAGTTGGATTTAAAAGGAGTAATATTTGAAACATGAGTAAGAAGAAAGGTACAATAATTGATTATAAATCAGCGAAAAAGGCGGTCTATGCAAAGATAGATTACGATTTGCATAAAAGGATGAGCGTTTCATGTGCACAAGACGACAAGGATATTCAGGATTTTATAGCACAAGCGATCATCGAGAAGCTTGATCGCGAGGAATCGAAATGAGGTTCACACGGTGAGCGGGGTTGAGCCCTCCCAGGTCAAGACCTCGCTCCCTTCTTTGTCGTGCTCCCGGACAGATACGGGAGAGAAGGACGGTTCCCGTGAATTCTACAACTGAACAGCATATTACCTACGTCATGGAAAAAGTCGAACGCAATGAAAATACAATATCACAGATAAGTAAAAACCTCGAAGTTATTGCCCGAAACATGATCGAATCGAACGTGATGATCATACTCGCAATCGATCACGCTTTCGGAGGTGGCAACAATGGATGAAGACAGAATAAACATGGTATCGGTTCGGGATTTCTATAAGAAATCGATTGATCACTTTATCGAGGAAGAACGGTGCGGGCGCATCAGTAAGGATGCTCGTGATGAAATCATCCTGCATCTGACAGCGATGCATATTGCTGCAACTGCGAATCTCACACAGGACCAGTTGAAAAGAATGCTGGAGGTGTTGGGATGAAACGTTGCGAGAAGTACGGCTGCGAAAATTGTAAATGGTATTCGCTAAAAAACGCAATTGGCGGCGGTTCTTTCGAGGGTCGTAGCGGCGGAAGATGCATGAGAGCTGGAAAAAACCTGATTCGAATCGCAATTTGTCCAGGGCGCGAACCAAAACAGGATAAGCAAAAATGAAACCGATCATCGATATTCTGGTTTTGATCGCGTTCTGCATCCTCTTTGCCTACCTCCTGATCCGGGTGATCCGGTATATGCGGAAGCAGTGGCGCAATCGCGAGGTAGAGGAGTGGCAGCGGCGCCGGGCTTCGGTTAATCCGGAGTTTTTTGAAAAAGATAAGTAGTCGCACGAGTAAAAGAAATCTGCGAATAAGGAGGATTGGTACTGCGAGTACAAGGTTTCGATGGCAGGCGCATCCCGTGCTCAATAACTCGGGATGGGAGTTCAACCCTCCCCATCGAAATTCCCCGTGGCATAAGTCGAAAGACGAATAGGGATTCGAAACGATGCCATAAGTTAGACGGGTCGCGCATGACCTCGAAGCGAGAGCGAGGAAACCGTGCTCGGAGAACATGCGTAACGAATAACCTCCTGATGTCGTGGGATTATGCGACATAGCGGCGGCTGCTCCGCCGTCATTTTGGAAAAGGAGGATTTCAAATGGAGAAATCGAAAAAGGAAAATCCATATGTAGTAGTAAGAACATATTCTGCCGGTGTGCATACGGGAGAATTGGTCTCGCAGAAAGGGAAAGAGGTTGTGCTCAAAAACTCGCGCCGAATCTGGTACTGGAAAGGTGCGACTACTCTTTCTCAACTCGCAATGGAGGGTGTGAAATATCCGGATGAATGCAAATTTGCACAGCCAGTGGATTCGATAACTCTCACCGAAGCGATCGAGATCATACCATGCAAACCTGAAGCCGTAAAGAATATCAAGGCGGTCCCGGAATGGAAGATCTGAAAAATTTCTGGGCCGGGGCCGGGGACGGGGCCGGGGACGGGGACGGGTTCGGGGACGGGGACGGGGACGGGTTCGGGGACGGGGACGTGTTCGGGGACGTGTTCGGGTTCGGTGCCGGGGACGGGTTCGGGGCGGGGTTCGGGTTCGGGGCCG
>Ga0335069_10001640_pt1 | contig 35889 bp, 35 predicted proteins | sample Lox_Sample_11_FD_206714 | JGI IMG/M metagenome (GOLD analysis project Ga0335069, IMG submission 206714) | Soil microbial communities from Loxahatchee National Wildlife Refuge, Florida, United States - Lox_Sample_1.1 | ecosystem: Environmental > Terrestrial > Soil > Wetlands | place: USA... | reverse complement strand
TGGCGCCGCAGCGCGCGCAATATGCGAATTTCTCCGGCTGGGATGTCTATCGCTCGCAGCTTCAGCTGCTCACCTGGCTCGATCCGCAACTGGGCTCCGACATTGCGCAGTCCCTGCTCAACCAGGCGAACCAGAACGGTGGGGATTGGGACCGCTGGACGCATCTGACGGGCGGCACGAGCGTGATGAACGGCGATCCGTCGGCGCCGGCGATCGCAGACATTTATGCATTCGGCGGGCGCGACTTCGCAGTCAAAGAGGCCTACGCCTCGCTGCTCAAGGCCGCGACCGTTGCGACGGAAAAAGATCTGAGCCATCACGGCTGCGAAGTGCAGTGCATCGGCCAGCGTCCCGGCCTCGATCAATATCTGACGCTGCATTACATGCCGGTCGGCGCGCCGGGCTGGGGCGTGGCCGCCGATACGCTCGAGATGACAACGGCGGATTTCGCGCTCTCGGAGCTCGCCGGCGATCTCGGCGACAAAGCGAATGCGGCCATGCTGCGCGAACGCTCCGGCTGGTGGCGCAACATCTTCAATCCGGCTGCGACGCCGGACGCAGGTTACATCCAGCCGCGCAATGCCGACGGCACATGGCCGAAGTTCGATCCGGCCTCGGATGACGGCTTCGTCGAAGGCTCGGGCGCGCAGTATCTCTGGATGGTGCCTTACGATCCGCAAGGGTTATTCGACGCGATGGGCGGCAACGCCAAGGCGGCGGCGCGGCTTGACGCGTATTTCTATGCGCCGAACGGTGCGCTTGCGGTCACCAAAGCCGGGGATCTGCACGCGGAGCTCAACAACGAGCCTTCGATCGGCGATCCGTGGCTCTACGATTTCGTGGGCGAGCCGTGGAAGACGCAGAGCCTCGTGCGCGGCACGCTCGACACGCTCTGGACCAACACGCCCGACGGCATTCCTGGCAATGACGATCTCGGCGAGATGTCGTCCTGGTATGTGTGGGCGGCGCTCGGCGTCTATCCGCTCTATCCCGGCCGCGCCGATCTCGTGCTCGGAAGCCCGCTGTTCGCGGAAGCCGACATCGAGCGTCCGGGCGGACGTGTCGTGATCCGCGCGAATGGCGTGGCGCCCTACGTGACGGCGCTGAAGGTCGACGGCGTCGCCAGCGACAAGCCGTGGCTGGCGGCCGCCTTCGCCCTCAAAGGCGGTACGCTCGACATGACGCTGGCGAAAGCGCCGAACACCAATTGGGGCGCCGCCCCGCCGTCTTTCGGGCCGAAATGATTGCGCCGCTTTAAGGATTCGTTCGTGCAAAACTGGAACGATGCGGGCCAGTTCGGGCTGGCCCCTTCGGCCACAGTTGGACTAACATTCGTTGTCACCCAGGGCAGTGATTCGAAGACGATGCGCGTGCGGGATGGGATGGCGATCGCGGTGATCGCGGGCAGTGTGGCTGCGTGTTCGACCACGCCGCCGCCTTACACGCCCGTCAAGGTTCCGCCGACGGCCGGCATCTACAAGATCGGCCAGCCCTATCAGATCGAAGGGACCTGGTACTATCCGCGCGAGCAGCCGGACTACGACGAGACCGGGGTCGCCTCCTGGTACGGCCCGACCTTCTACGGCCAGCACACCGCCAACGGCGAGACATTCGACGCCGCCGCCCTGACCGCCGCGCATCGCACGCTGCCGATGCCGGTCAATGTGCGCGTGACGAATCTGGAGAACGGCAAGTCGATCGTGCTGCGCGTCAACGACCGCGGACCGTTCGCGCGCGGCCGCATCATCGACGTGTCGGAGCAGGCGGCGAAGCTGCTCGGCTTCTACGGCAGGGGCACGGCTCGCGTGCGCGTCACCTATGTCGGCCGCGCCGATCTGCCGGGAACGCATACACCGGCCGGACTGGAAACGCCGCCCGCGATCGCCGACGCGTTGCCCGCCGCGCCGGCGGGAACGGTGCAGGTCGCCTCGCTGAATCCGGTGCCGGACATTCCGGTCGACGCGGCGCCGAAAACGCGTCCGTTGCCGACTCCCGATCCGTCCGACGACACGAAGACTGCCGATCTGCAACCGGACGGTCATGTCAGCCACGTCGCGGTGCCGGCGGTGACCCATCTCTATGTGCAGGCCGGCGCGTTCGGCAACTTGCAGAATGCCCGCCGTCTCGAGGCGCGCCTTAGCGCCGCGCGTGGTGTGAACATCTCGCCAATCGACAGGAACGGCCAGCGGCTTTATAGGGTGCGTATCGGGCCGATCGATGACGTGGGCGAGGCCGATCAAGCGCTCGCCAGGGTCGTAAAACTGGGCGGCACCGACGCCAGAATCGTCGTAGACCAATAAACATCGCGGGCCTTGAAGGGGCCGGCCATCGAGGAGCATCAGCATGCGGCGCTTCCGCAATCTCGTTCCCGTCTTTGCTGCATTTTCGGCCATCGCCTTTGCAGCGCCGGCTTTCGCGGATATCGGCACTTCCGCCGAGCACGCGATCATCATGGATGGTCCGACGGGACAGGTGTTGTGGGCCAAAGACGCCGACACGCCGACGCCGCCGGCCTCGATGAGCAAGCTGATGACGCTCGAGCTTCTGTTCCAGCGCCTGAAGGACGGACGCCTCAAGCTGACGGACACGTTCCCGGTTTCGCAGCGCGCCTGGTCGACGCAAGGCTCGAAGATGTTCACGCCGATCGGCTCGAACATGACGATCCAGTCCCTGATCGAAGGCATCATTGTCGTCTCCGGCAACGACGCCTGCGTCGTCGTCGCCGAAGGCATCGGCGGCACCGAAGAGCATTTCGTCGACATGATGAACGCCCGGGCGAAGCAGCTCGGCCTGACGCATTCGCACTTCGTCAATCCGAACGGCCTTCCCGATCCTCCGGGACAGCTGATGTCGGTGCACGACCTCGCGATACTGGCGCGGCATCTGATCTACGACTATCCGCAGTACTACCACTTCTTCGCCGAGCGCAGCTTCACGCAGGACGTCGGCAACGGCCATACGATCACGCAACAGAACCGCGACTCCGTGCTCGACAAGTTTCCCGGCACGGACGGTCTCAAGACCGGTCACACCGATGCGGCGGGCTACGGCATCACGGTTTCGGCCGTGCGCGACGGCCAGCGCCTGATCGTGGTGCTGAACGGCCTGCGCTATCCGCAGCTCGACAAGATGACGCCGGCCGCGCAGGACTGGCACGCGGTGCAGCTGCGCGGCGATGAAGCGGCGCGCGTGCTGGGCGAAGCCTTCCGCGAATTCCGTCACTATCCGCTGTTCAAGGACGCGCAGGAAGTCGGCACGGCGAAGGTCTGGCAGGGCACGAAGGACACCGTTCCGCTGGTCACAAAAGGCCCGGTCGAGGTGACCATGCAGGTCGACTCACATGCCGGCATGAAAGTCGTACTGAAATATAACGGGCCGGTGAAAGCGCCGATCGCGAAGGGCCAGCAGATCGGCTACCTCGATGTCACGGCGCCGGATTTCCCGGGCTTGAAAGTGCCCGTCTATGCGGGTGAAAGCGTGTCGGGCGCGGGCTTTTTCGGCCGCATGTATCTCGGTGCGGAAGCGTTGTTGTTCGGGAAAAAATGACGATCGCCGGCCGCTTCATCACCTTCGAGGGCGGCGAGGGCGCAGGAAAATCGACGCAGGTTAAGGCGCTGGCCGCAAGGCTCGCAGCGGCTGGGCTCGACGTGGTGACGACGCGCGAGCCAGGTGGTTCGCCCGGCGCCGAAGACATCCGCAGGCTCCTCGTCGAGGGCGAACCTGGCCGCTGGGATGTTCTTTCCGAAACGCTGATGATTTTCGCCGCACGCGCCGATCATGTGGCGCGGACGATCAAGCCGGCGCTGAAACGCGGCGCGACGGTGATCTGCGATCGCTTTACCGACTCCACCTATGCCTATCAGGGCGCCGGTCGCGGTTTGCCGCGCGAAACCATCCGGCGCATCGAGTCCATCGCCATTCCCGACATGAAGCCCGGTCTGACACTGGTGCTCGATGTTCCGGTGGAGGAAGGATTGAAGCGTGCGGGCGCGCGGCGCGGCAGCGAAACGCGGTTCGAGAGTTTCGATGTCGCGTTCCACGAGCGCCTGCGCGAAGCGTTCCTCGACATCGCCCGGCAGAATCCGACGCGCTGCGTCGTGATCGACGCGCTGCAGTCGAAAGAGATCGTCGAGGCGAAGATCTGGCGCACGATCGAGATGCGCGGACTTTCCGCGCCCGGGCGATAGGCTATGGCGCCCCGTCGTCCCAAAGCCGAAGAGCCTCTGGTCGAAATCGATCGCGTTCCGGGCCAGCCGCATCCGCGCGAGGAATTCCGCCTTGTGGGGCAGGGCGAGGTGCTGGCGCGTGCGGCGCGCGCCATCCGCGGCGGCCGGCCGCCGCAGGCCTGGCTGATCGGCGGACCGCCTGGCATCGGCAAGGCGACGCTCGCCTATCGCATCGCGCGCTATCTGCTGCGCTACGGCGCAACCGCCGAAGGTCCCGAGGATCTGCGCGTCGCCGAGAACGATTCCGTCTCGGTGCAGGTGAAAGCCGGCGCGCATCCGGGGCTGCTGGTGCTGAAGCGCGGGATCAATCCCGACACCGGCAAGCTGATGACCATCCTGTCGGTCAACGAAATCAGGAAGCTCGGCAATTTCTTCGGATTGACTTCCGGCGCCGGCGGCTGGCGCGTCGCGATCGTCGATACCGCGGACGACATGAACGACGCTGCCGCCAACGCGCTTCTGAAGCTGCTGGAAGAACCGCCGCCGCGCGCAATGCTGCTGCTCCTTGCGCATGCACCGGCGCGGCTTCTACCGACCATCCGTTCGCGCTGTCAGCGGCTAGACGTAAGGCCGCTCGACGATGCGACGCTCGATGCCGAGCTCGCCGCGCGCCTGCCGGAGATGCCGCCCGCCGAACGCGCGCATCTCGCAAAGCTCGCGGGCGGATCCCTGGGCGCCGCATTGCGGTTTGTCGATGAGGAAGGCCTGATGCTGGCGAGCGAAGCCGACAAGCTGATCGATCGCGCGGCATCGCCCGATTTCGCGGCGACATTGGCACTCGCCGAAAGGATCGGCCGCATCGACGACGGCACGGAGATGTTCGGACGCTTCCTGCTCGAAAGCCTGAGCGCCCGCATCCGCGACCGCGCACGCGCCGGTGCTGCTCATCTCGACCGCTGGATCGCCTTGTGGGAGCGGCTGGATAAGAGCTTCGGGCGCACCGAGGCGCTGCATCTGGAACCGCGCCAGACGGTTCTCTCCGCCGCCGAAGCGCTGGCGAAAACGGCGCGAAGGGGCACGCTTTAAAACCCTTCTTATCCGTCATCACCCGGGGCCGCGCCCTGCGCGTGGCATCCGGGTGACCCAATTTTTGTTGCCGCGTCAAGGATAATTGGGTCGCCAGGATCGCGCTGTTTCGCGCGACCGGACGATGACGGGGTGGAAGGGGCTGACGGTGGCGCCCGCTCCGAGAACTGTGATAGTGCCTTTTGCCAAAGACGTTTGTGTGAGTGAGATGCTCGTCGACAGCCATTGCCATCTCGATTTTCCGGATTTTGCCGGGCAGGTGCCCGATATCCTCGCGCGCGCGCGCGAGCACGGCGTCCGCACATGTCTGTCCATCGGCACGCGGCTGGCGCAGTTCGACGGCGTGCTGGCAGTGGCGAAGCACTACGACAATGTCTGGTGCTCGGTCGGTATCCATCCGCACGAAGCCGAGAAAGAGCGGCTGACCGATGCCGCGCCGCTGCTGGCGCGTGCGCGCGATCCCAAAGTGATCGGCTTCGGGGAAACGGGCCTCGACTATTTCTACGAGCACAGCCCGCGCGCCGAACAGCAACAGAATTTCCGCTGGCACACCGCGGCGGCGCGCGAGACGGGCCTGCCGGTGATCGTGCACACGCGCGATGCCGACGACGACACCATCGACATCCTGCGCGATGAGATGAAGAAGGGCGCTTTCACCGGCCTCATCCATTGCTTCACCGGGACGCGCCGGCTCGCCGAAGCGGCGCTCGATCTGGGTATGTATATCTCGGCGTCCGGCATCGCGACCTTCAAGAAGTCCGAAGAGCTGCGCAGCGTGTTGCGCGACGTGCCGCTGGAGCGTCTGCTGGTGGAAACCGATGCGCCTTACCTGGCGCCTGTGCCGATGCGCGGCAAGCGCAACGAGCCGGCTTTCGTCGTGCACACGGCCGCGGCCATGGCGGAACTGAAAGGAGTGGCGCCGGACGTCCTCGCGCGTGCCACGACGGACAATTTCTTCCGTCTGTTCGCAAAAGCCGCGCGTCCGCAATGACCGACATTCTGGAAGCGACCATACTCGGCAGCGGCTCTTCGAGCGGCGTGCCAAGGCTCGGCGGGCCCGGTGGCGCGGGCGACTGGGGCGTCTGCGATCCGGCGAATCCGAAGAACCGGCGCAAGCGTTGCTCGCTGCTGGTGCGGCGCAAATCCGCCGCGGGCGAAACCGTCGTGCTGGTCGACACCTCGCCGGACCTGCGCGATCAACTCCTGGCCGCGCACGTCTCGAAGCTCGACGCCGTCTTCATCACCCATGATCATGCCGATCAATTGCACGGCATCGACGACCTCCGGGCCGTCGCCTATCTGATGCGGCAGAAGATCGATGTCTACAGCGATGCGGGTACCCTCGACCGCATTCGCAGGCGTTTCGGTTACTGTTTCGAGATGCCTGCCGGCAGCGACTATCCGCCGATCCTGACGGCGCGCGCGCTGCACGAGCCGTTCCGGCCGCTGCAGATCGACGGCGCGGGCGGGCCCGTTCCGGTCGCGATTTTCGAGCAGACGCATGGCCGCATCCATTCGCTTGGCTATCGCTTCGGGCCGATCGCCTATTCGAGCGACGTCAATCATCTGGGCGAGGAGGCTTTCGAAGCGCTCCAGGGAGTCGACACCTGGATCGTCGATGCGCTGCGCTACAAACCGCATCCGACACACGCCAATGTCGAGACCGCGCTCGGCTGGATCGCGCGCGTCAAACCGCGCCACGCCGTGCTGACGAATCTCCACATCGACATCGACTACGAGACGCTGAAGCGCGAGCTGCCGCCCGGCATTGAGCCGGCCTATGACGGGCTCACCGTCCAGGCCGCGATCTAGCGGCGTGAAAAGGTTCAACGCAGGGGGAACGCGCAGTGCGCACCGGGTTGCGAGCGCCGACCAGCATGATGCGGCGCCCCCTCACCCGTACCGAGCAGATGTCGATTTCCGAGACCTGCATCCCTCTCACTCAAGGGGAGAGGAGAAAATTCGGCGCATTGCACAAACAACGGATGTGCTGGAGCGAAGCTCCGCATTTCCCCTCTCCCCTTGAGGGAGAGGGATGCGAGGTACGGAACTGCCAGCCTGCTCAGGCGTGGGTGAGGGGAACCCCAGCTGTTGACGGGAAGACATCGCCCTTGGCTCGCAAGGGAATGCCTTACTTCTCCCCCGGTCTCCAGCCCGGCGTGCCGGCGCGCCAGAAGACGAAGGAATACATGTCGGCATAGAGCTGGTCGTTCTGCGTCTTGGTCGAGCCGATGCCGTGGCCCGCCTGCGCGTCGATGCGCAACAACACCGGCTTGACCGTGCCCGACGCCTGCAGTGCCGCCGCCATCTTTGCCGGCTCCCACGGCGACACGCGCGGATCGTTGAGCCCCGTCGTCACCATCACGGCCGGATATTGCACGCCCTTTTTGATGTGCTGCAGCGAGTCCATCATGTAGAGGTTCTTGAAGCCCTGCTCGGTCTTGATGGTGCCGAACTCCGGAATGTTCGGTGGACCGTTCGGCGAGAACTCGGCGCGCAACGTGTTGGCCGCCGGCACTGCATCGATGACACCGGCGAAAAGATCGGGCCGCTCCGTCAGCGCGCGGCCCATGGTGATGCCGCCGGCCGAGCCGCCGAAGATGAAGAGTTTCGCCTTCGTCGTGTAGCCGCGCGCAATCAGGTCCTTCGCGCAGGCGATCAGATCGCGCCAGGTGTGCACCTTGTTCGCGTCCTTGCCGGCCAGCCGCCAGGCATCGCCGAGCTCGCCGCCGCCGCGCACATGGCACGACGCATAACTGCCGCCGGCTTCGAGGAAGCTTACCGCACGCGGCGAGAAGTCCGCGAGCTGCGAGATGCCGTAGGAGCCGTAAGCCTGGATCAGCAGCACCTGCGGGCCTTTGGCGCCTTTGGGCATCACCAGCGTATCCGGCACCATAACACCGTCTTCGGCTTTCGCCTCGAGATCGCGCACATCGTAGCGCGAGGAATCGTAAGCCGGCTTCACGCCCAGCTTCAGATCGGTGAAGGCGTTCGTCTTCGGGTCATAGGCATAAAAATTCGGCGGCACGACGAAGCTTTCCAGATCGACCGTGATGCCGGGCGCGCGCTGATCGGTAAAGGCTTCGCCGATGTGGCCCTTGAAGGGAAGGGGAACCTCCTCGGCCGCCGTCGAGCCGTACGGCACGCGCAGCAATTGCGAATAGGCGCCGTGACGCGCCAGCACATAAAGCGCGTCGGACGCGGCGTGGACCGAGTCGATCACGCGGTCGCTCTTCGCCGGCACGAGCACTTTGGCGGCCGAAAGGGGTTCGCCGTCCTTCAGCGCAAGGACCTGAAAGGTCGGCGCGTTCTTGTGCGAGAGCAAGAATATCTGATCGCCCCGCGCGTCTTCGCCGGTGACGTCATCGTCGCGCGTGACGAACTGGGTCCATTCCACTTTCGGATCGTCGACCTTGTCGGCCGGCGCCTGCCACAAGGCCTGCTCGTTCTGCACGCCGTTGATCGACAGGGCGACCGCAACCGGCGCGCCCGGCACGATGCCGAGGGCTGGTGTCTCGTCGGCGGTGAATTTCGGGCCGTGCCCGACCGTCGAGCCGAGGATCGGAACCGCCTCGGATTTCAGGTCCCAGCTGACCAGCGACGCATTGCGGTAGCGTTCCGTCGGCGCATCGCCGGGCGCAAGCTTCTTGAGGCGGATGAAATAGAGCCGTGAGGCATCCGTGTTCCAGGCCGTGGCGCCGAATTGCGCGCGATCGACAGGACCGGCGACCAGCTTGCCGGTGGCCGCGTCGTAGACGGAGATGGAGGCGTCTTCCGAACCGCCCTTGGAAATGCCGACCGCGACCTTCGATCCGTCCGGCGCGGCGAGGAAATAGTTGATGGCGTAAGGCGTGCCGCCATTGGCCGCGCGCAACGCCGCCACGTCGATGATCTTGCGCGTGCCCTGCGCATCGCGGACCATCAGGTCGAAGTTGTCGGAGCCCGGCGCGCGCTCTTCATAGAAGGCGCGGCCGTTATAGGTCGCATAGTTCTGTACGAAGCCGAAGCTGCCGGTGAAGGCCGCGATCTTCTTCGCCAGCGCTGCGCGCGGCTTGATGGAATCCAGCACGGCACGCGTGTAGGCGCCTTGCGCCTTCATCCAGTCGATTGTCGAAGGATCGAGCGCTTCCATGTAGCGGTAATTGTCGGTGACTTTCTGACCCCAGAACGTCTCGACGACCGGTTTGATCGGCGCCGTGGCCGGCTTCGGCGGTGCACCGATCGGTGCCAAAGGATCCGTGAGTGCGGCATAGGCGACGGAAAGGCCAAGAAGCGCAAACAGCGCGCCCAGCGCGGCAGACTTTTTCATGTCGAGAATCCCCAGAGAACAAGGCGCGAAGCGTCCGCCAGGCCCAAGGCTTTGTCCAGATGCGGTCAAACAAGTGGTGCTCTGCGAAACGAGAATGCCAATCGAACTAGGCCAACCGATTGTCCCGCTCTCGAATTGGCGCGCGCCGCGCGCTAGCATCGCCGCGTTTTCCGGCGAGCGACAAAAATGGCCCAGGACCTGACGCCCGAGATCATGAATTCCTGGAACGAAGGCGGCCTGCCGCACATGCTGGGCATCCGCGTCACGGCGTGCGAGCCGGGCAGGGTCGAGGGCCGTCTGCCCGTCAAGAAGGAACTGATCGCCGGCAACGGCGCCTTGTGGGCGCCGGCCATCGTGGCGTTGGCCGACACCTTGTGCGCTTACGGCGTTTCGACCAAGTGGCCGGACAACGCCACCGGGTTCACGACGGTCGAACTCAAATGCAATTTCATGGGCACGCTGGGCGCGGGGGCCGTCAAAGGCGTGGCGGAGCTGCTGCACGGCGGACGGCAGACCCAGGTGTGGGACGCGAAGATCACCAACGAGGAGACGGGAAAGCTGCTCGCCGCCTTCCGCTGTACACAGATCATTCTTTATCCGAAGGCGGGCTAGCGGTTCTCCAGGCATGCCCCTGCGGCAAGGAGATGTCAGCGCCCCAATCTTCCGCGATGCGGCCGTCCTCGAAGCGATAGACACTGAAGCCGATCACTTCGATGCGCGAGCCGTCGCCGTGGCGGCCTTCGAAGCTGCCGCTCAGGGTGCCCGTGTACCGCCAGCGCACGAACACCTTGTCGCGCTCGCCGAACATCTCTTCGATCCGCGCGTCGATATCGGGCATCAGCGCCTGCATTTGTTGGAACATGCGGGCGGTGCCGGCATGGCCGCGCGGCCAGTCGGATATTTGGCGTCGTGCAGCCGGAAATCCGGCGTGAAAAGGAGGCCGATCAGATCGGGGTCCGGGTGCGCGAGAAGTCCCGGGAGCCTGCGAAGAACGGCCTTGTTGCGCTCGACCTCGTCGCTGATCGGCATTTTCTTCAAGCCTGAGACATCTCGAGGGATTCGCCGCATGCGGACGGACCGCTGTCAATCCCTTGCAGGCCGCGCCCGGCGGGATCAGAATCGCGCGCGAGATCATCGGGACCGGCCCCATGCCCAGCAGCAAGAAGAACAACGGCAAGAAGGCGCAGGACAAGCAAGCGCACGACAAGCCGCCGCTCACGGAGGACGAGATCAAAGCGATCGCCGAGCGACGCGCGGAGTCTCTGAAGCGCATCCAGGAGCAGAATGCCAGGAACGCGACCAAGCACTTCGGCGATGTCAAAGGCGGCGGTGGCAAAGGTCCCAAAGGCGGCCCGCCGAAAGCGCGCTCGTTCCGGCATCAGGGTCGGTGACGATGTCATGGCCGGAGCGAAGCCCGGCCATGTCGGCCAGTGCTTATTCCAGCGGAACGATAGGCGGCGCGTGCGCGCGCAACGCGTGAGGTCAGCCGCCGACGTGCAGCATCCACTGATTGGCGAGTGCGGCCTTTTCCCAAATCCGTTCGGCCTCGGCCTTGAGTGCGAGGTAACGCGGGCTGGGCTCGCCTTCTTCGCGCGCTTTCCAGCGCTCATGATTGACCGGATCGCGCAGATAGACCGTCTTCGCGAAGCACATCTCCTGACGCAGCCGGGTTTCGGCCTTGATGCGGGCGTGAACGTCCGGGTGATCGGCAAAAGCCGCGGCCGCGATCTTTGCGGCGTCGCGTATGCGGTCGGGCCTCAGGACCTCGAAGAATCCCGTCCAGAAGCCGACATCGCGAAGGCCGATCGTGCCGCCGCGCCCGTCGATGGGTCCGGTGTCGAGATCGATCTCGTCGACGACGCCTGAGAGGATCGCGAGCTCGTCCCACCAGGTGTCGGCATACCAGAAGGGAAAATAGTCGACGGTCCAGTATCCGATCAGGTCGCGCGTCTTGCGGGTCGTCGTGACCACGCCCGGGAAGCCAGGCTGTATGCCGTCGCGCGGGAAGACAAGACCGACGCCGTTCGGCAGCCGGGCGATCGCGGCCAGCGTTTTCTCGACCCAGTCGTGGGAGTGCAGGCGATAGTCGTCCGTGAACATCATCACGGTTTCGCCGCTGGCCATGTCGGCCAGACGGTTCACCAGCGCACCGAGGCTTTTCTGGCGCGGCGACTGAATGAGCCTGTGGTTTTTGCGCTGCCGGACGAAGTCGTAGTCGCGCGCGCGCACGTCGTCATCGTCGATACCGACAATGACTTCGTACTCGGATTTTGTGGTGGCCAGGGATTCCAGACAGCGGGCGAGGGACTCCGGGCGGCCACGGCTGGGAATAACGACGGAGAGCATGCCTAACGGTCCGTTTGAATCGAGTTTAGACGCCCCTCTATGGAACACCGAAGACGGTTAATAATTGCTAAGGTCGTTGCTGGATCGGCGCGATATGCGAGGCCCGCGATGAGGCTCGTCGGCGCACCGGGCGCGCTCGGATACCGGCTGCGGGAAGGCGATCGCGTGGTCATCGGCGTTGCGGCTCCGCAGAAGCCCGCGCGTCGCTCCTGGACGATTTTATTAATATCTTCCGGATAGCGTCCCGGCCGAGGGGCTGACTGTTTCGAACAGGAGCCCGTCCATGCTTGAATCCATCATCGCCCTAAAAGACATCGAATGCCCGGGCTGCGGCGCCCAAGGCATGACCATCAGCCCGCGCGGATCTTCGAACTCCTATCTCGCCGGCGAAAGCTTTCGCCAAGAACTCAGAAACGGCCTGCCGGAAATCGTCTGCATTCATTGCGACGAACCGGCGGATACGGTGCTGCAGTCGGGCTACAATTGATCTAGAGCGGCCTGTTCCGACACTTCGATCCGCATGCAATGGCGTCCAGCCTCTGATGCATTCCGTTCAGTCGAAAATCGGGATCAGAAATGTGCGCTCGTAACTCGAAAAGCATTTCGTCTCGTTGAAACGCGCGGTCGCGGCCTTGCAGCCTTCATCCTGCGCCACGGCCGCGCGCTACTGGTCATAGGCCTCCACGCCAGGGAAGCTGAAGAGGGCAATCGCGATGTTCGGCGGGCCCGACGCACCCAGTCCGGGAAAGCTGAACCCGGTGTCCGGAAAACGGTCCTCAGTGGTCCCAGGGACGAAGTACCCGTGATGGGTGCCGCCATATTTTCGGATCAGGCCGATCCACGCATGTGCGTATTCGCGGAACTCGGCCAATTTGCCGGGTTCAATCTGGTAGCGGATGAAGCACGTGAACATGAGATGGTCTCCCTCAGTCGCGGGCGACGCGCGGGTCTCCGGGCGGCCGTCGCACTATGATCAAACCCGGGGCAATGACGTCATCCGGTATCTATCACCCTGGATCGACATCGCCCAATCATTGGCGATAGTATACTTGACGTACCGACCTAGAATGTTGAATCTGTGTCACTTTCTAGGCGTGCGTCATATCGGGGTGGGTCCCGGAGTATCTATCACCAATAATTCCCATGGGACCCGCCCCGCTAGGACTGCGCTGTGGGCGCGAACGACGGTAGTCAAACTCAATTCGAGATTACGCCTGAAATGATAGAGGCCGGAGTAGCCGCCTATGAGCGGTGGAAGCCGGATGACGCCTCTTGGCTTGGTACTGAGTCCAGCATGGTTGAATCAGTCTTTCGAGCCATGCTTGCCCGAGCGCCGAGGCACCGCGATCACTGAGGTGTCGTAGAGCCTGTCTGTGAGATCGGCAATCTTATCGGTTGCGGTTTCAATGTCGGTCACTGTCACGCGCAAGATGTATGTCCGCGCTTTATTCTTCGGCTTGGCCACGGAAATACAGAGTTCTTTACCGCGCACTTCTAGCCAATTGCCGTGCACGAGATCGTTCCGCATGGTGTTGAGTTCTTCCGCCGCCGTCATAATGTCGAGCAATTCTTGGGGCGGCTCGTGGGCTCCCGTTGACGCGATGGCAGCTTTCAGCAAATCACGATGCCCCGCGAATCCGCTAATCGAATAAAAAACTACGAGCGCCTTCTGGAAAGGTAGATCGAGGGCCTTTGCGAATTGAGAGGCCATCGCGTACTCAAATTTTGAGAAAGCAATGACGAATGTTCCGAAGGCAGTTATAAACGCGTCGGGTATTCTTGTGAGCTTAAACGCCATGCCAAAGTCCCCAAGCCCAACTCGCGATGAAGTCCTGCTACGGATGCTCAAAACGCCACCAAAGCCTCACGCGCCGCTCAAGGCGAAGAAGAAGCCGCGGCGGCTGAAGCGCGCTCCGAAGAAGGCAGCCCCGTGAGTTCGAACAACGTCTTTATCGGAAGCACCATGAAAGGCGGCCTTCCAGCCCCATCCACTGGACGAAAGCCGTATCGATAATATAGCGATCCCGCTCTTTCCGTCAGCGCGTGCAAGGCCACGCCAAAACTCCCGACTGTGCGGGCCACAAGAGCGCAGCGATTCAGCGCGTGGCCTAAGAGGATTTTGCCGAGTCCCTGATTTTGGATATCGCTCACCACTCCAAGATAGTTGAGATAGATAAAAGGGATTGTCCCGCCGGTGCGTCCAAAAGTGATGTCCGGGTTCAAACGGTCAGCACTCGCTGGCATGATGGACAAGGTATAAAAGCCAATTGCCTTTGCTGCGTCGCCGTCGTGAGCCCAATAGGTGCGCCCCAGGTGGTTGCTCTCCAACTGGCAGCATTTTCCGATCGCGCGATCGATTTCGCGCTCGCCGCACGAAAATCCGTCTAGAACGGAGTGATCGGAAAGTGGCTGTATCGATAGCTTAGGGACGTCCAGCGGTCGGCGTGCAGTCGTCATTGTAGTTCTTTTGATAGAACTCGTACGCACGCCGGAGATCATCGGGAACGCCGCCGGTCTCGCGATAGACGCGCTCACAGAAAGCAAGCGCCTCTTTCTCGTCCTTGAACGGCGACTTTGGCTTGCGGCCCCGCCCGAAGTGCAACCGCAAGAATTCCTTCAATGAGAAGGCCATCTCTCGTTGCCCTGAAGCCATGCCAACCCCGTAAACAAAGTTAGCACGGATTCGCTCCTGACTACACAAGATATTGTGCACGAATCGGGGCAAAAGCCCGCGAATTACAGGCCCTTGCGTGCCTTATACCATGCCTTCCACGGGCGTCTCCGGCGCTTCCCAACCGGATAGCCACGTTTCTTGCGCCAGCGGATGAACGCCGCCGCCTGCTGCTTAAGCGTGAGGGGCTTGCAAAGTCCGCCGATAGGTCAGGCGCTTTCCGACGATGCCTTCGAGCGCCTTCACGGCGCGGGCGTCGTCGTCATAGCCGAGGCGGGCGCGGTAGTTCATGCGGAAATCGAACTCCGCCAGATAGCGCTGTAAGTGCTGTTCGGACATGTGCTGATAGGTGCCGACAAGCCCGCGCTTGAAGATCGAGAAGAAGCCTTCGGCGGTGTTGGTATGAACTTTCTCGCCATGCTCGCCGTCGCGGACAAATTCCTTGTTGTGATTGACCGCTTCATGGTTGGCGACCGAAAGCGTGTATTCATACATCTGAGCGCCGTCCGTGTGCAGCGTGGACGCTTCGTCGATGTTGTCGCGGATCGCCTTGCGGACTTCCGACGCGATGGATCCCTTGGAGCCGGTGACGCGCTTGGAGCGGACCTTGCCGTCACGCTCGACCAGAGACACGAATTTGAGGTTCTTGGCGCGCGGGCGGGGACGCGTCTTGCGGGACGGCGCGATCTCCGTCTCATCGGCCTCGACCACGAAGCCGTCGCCACCGAGCGGCGGTTCCTGACCGGCGACAGGAGCCATGGCCTCGCGGATGCGGTGCGACATGAACCAAGCCGTCTTGTAGGTCACGTTTAACATGCGGGCGAGCTGGTGGCTGGAAATGCCTTTCTTGGACGCCGTGAGCAGTTCGGTCGCCAAGAGCCACTTTGTCAGCGGGATATGGCTGCGCTCGAAAACGGTCCCCACGGTCACGCTAAAGGGCTTCTGGCAGGGGCGGCACTTGTAGACGCCGGGACGGGTGGACTTGCCGGAAAGTGCCGTAGCCTCGTTGATGACGCCGCAATGGGGGCAGACCGGGCCTTCGGGCCACTGGATAGCCTCCAGATGCTTACGGGCGGCGTTTTCATCGTTGTAGATTTTGGCTTTGAGATTGAGCGTCACGGCGGCACGTCCTATCGACTTGTGCCGATTATATAAGACTTATTTTCCGGTACGTCAAGTATACTATCGCCCAATCATTTCCCATAATATAAATTATACGAGAAACGGACATCCGCCATGGGTGCCGGTGAATCAGCCAGCCCAGGCCATTTGCGTCCCCCTGTCCGTCTGTAGCGCTCGCGGGCCTGCTATACCCTCGGCGCCGTTGACCGGGCCGCGCGCGCCGATCAAAGTCCCGGCCATGATCACGATGCGCATTTCGAAGCAACAAAGCCGTCGCTCTCTGGCGGCGTGTCTGCGCGCGGATCCGGACTGAATTTTCCTCCGATCTTTCCCCGCAACAGCCCGCCAACGTCGGCGGGTTTTTTGTTGGCGCCCGCCGCCCAACAGGAGCCCGCCATGTCAGAGACTTTCAACCCGCCCTTTACGTCCGACGACGAGCTTGCGGCCATCGCCGCCGGCGTGATCGACCGCACATTGCCGAAGCCTCAGTGGACGCACAGAGCCCATTTCGCGGCGGCCTTGTGGCTAAAGGCGACGCGGCCAGAGCTCGAGCTTCCATGGGTCATGCCGCGCCTTATCCGCGCCTTTAACGAAGCAACCGGCGTCGCCAACACCGACACAAGCGGCTACCACGAGACGATCACGCAGGCTTCGTTGCGCGCGGCTTCATCGTTTCTCGCAAATCAGAACGGCAAGCCTTTGTTTGCGGTGCTGAATACGCTGATGGACTCGCCGCTCGGCAAATCCGATTGGCTGCTTGCCTATTGGACGAAGGAACGCCTGTTCTCGGTCGAGGCGCGGCGGCGCTGGGTCGAGCCGGATATCAAACCTCTGCCGTTCTGAGGACCGTAAGAGTCAACGCAGGGGTCGCGGAGGATTTGCTGCGGGCGCTGTGCGACCCGCGTGCGTGTTAGCGCGAGCCTATTGATCATCGGCCGCAGCGCACTCCGCGCGCCGAATGATCCCGCGAGTCCCAAGACCCTGCGTTAAACCTTTTTCTCAACCCGGCCTATTATCCCCATTGACCTTGCCCTTGGGGCAACCTTCACAAGGCTTGGCGAAGCAATTGGAGCCCGTCATGAGCCAGCCGGAATTCTATCCCATGCCGTCCTTTCCTATCCTGGCGGTGAACGACGTCGTGGCGTCCTCGCGCTGGTATCAGGACGTGCTGGGCTTTCAGCATGTCTTCACGATGCACGGCCCCGGCGGCGCGCCCGGTCTCGCCCACCTGCGCTGGGCGAAGTACGCCGACCTGCTCCTGCGCGCGAGCGCCGCGCTCAGCGGGCCCAAGGGCGTCGGCATCGCGCTCAATTACGCGGTGATGGATGGCTCGCTCGACGCGCTTGCCGAACGTGCGCGCAACGCGAAAGCGATCTTCGTGCAGGAGCCCGGCGATCGGCCGTGGAACGCGCGCGATTTCACCATCGCCGATCCCGACGGCTACGCACTCACCTTCACGATGGGGCCCTTGAAGCGCGATCTCACCATGGATGAGTTGATCGCGCGGAACGCCAAGCCCTGATGCTCGAGAAAGCGCAAGTCTTAAGCCCCACGGAAGCGGCGCGCCGGCTGGGCGTTTCGGCGAAGGCTTTGCGCCTCTATGAGAAGCACGGTCTCGTCAAACCGCTGCGTTCGGCCAAGGGCTGGCGGGCTTACGGGCCGGCCGAGATGGCACGGCTGCATCAGGTGCTGGCGCTGAGGCGCCTCGGCCTGCCGTTGGCGCGCATCGCCGTGCTGATCAGGACGCCCGAAGGCTCGCTGGCGAGCGTGCTCGCCTTGCAGGAAGAGACGCTGGCGCGCGAAAGCGATCGCGTGGCCCATGCCCTCACCCTTGTGCGCGCGGCGCGCAAAAAGCTCGCGGACGGGGAAGTGCTGTCGATCGACGATCTCGCACAACTCACCAAGGAGACGACCATGACGCGTGAAGCAACACCAGAAGAGATGAAGGCGATCTTCGACCCGATCAGTGAGAAATACTTTTCGGCGGAAGAGCGCGCCGCATTGTCGGCGAAGAAGTTCGACCAGGCCGATATCAGCCGCCGCTGGGAACAGGCGATCGCCGATGCCAGGGCGGCGATGGCCAAGGGCGATCCGGCCTCGCCGCTGGCGCTGGACGTGGCGCGCCGCTGGCGGGCGCTGGTCGAAGAGTTCACCGGCGGCGATCCCAATGTGGGCGAGAAAGTCCGCGCGATCTGGGGCGAGGCCATGGCCGACCCCGCGGCCGCGCCGAAGCTGCCGCTGACGCCGGAGATATTCGCCTTCATGGGCCGGGCGATGGAGAAGTTGAAGGAACGCAGTGAGTGAATGGAACGGTGAGTAGTGGGTGGTGAGTGGCAAATGGTAGAGTCCACCACTCGTCATTCACTACTCACCCCTCACCGGTACCCATGGCCTCTCCTCCTGCCACTGACATCTCCACCCTCCTCGACATCATGCGGCGCCTGCGCGATCCGGACGGCGGCTGCCCGTGGGATCTGGAGCAGACCTTCGCCACCATCGCGCCCTACACCGTCGAAGAGGCCTACGAAGTCGCCGGCGCGATTGAGGAGGAAAACTGGCCCGCCCTGAAGGACGAGCTGGGCGATTTCCTCTTCCAGGTCGTCTTCCATGCGCAGATGGCGAAGGAGCGCGGGCTCTTCGAATTCGACGATGTTGTCACTGCCATTGTCGAGAAAATGATCCGCCGCCATCCGCATGTCTTCGCGGAAAACGCGCGCATCGAGAGCGCCGCGGCGCAGACCGTCGCGTGGGAAGAACACAAGAAGAAGGAGAGAGCAGAGAAGGCGATGGGCCTCCTGGACGATGTTCCCCGCGCCCTCCCCGCCCTGCTCCGTGCGGTGAAACTTCAAAAGCGTGCGGCAAGTGTCGGTTTCGACTGGGATTCGGCGCCCAAGGTGGTCGAGAAGATCGCAGAGGAGGCGCATGAGATCGTGGAGGCGCAGGCGAAAGGCGCGGATGCGGCGAAGCTGGAAGAGGAGGTCGGCGATCTGCTGTTCGCCGTCGCCAACCTCGCGCGGCATCTGAAGATCGATCCGGAAACGGCCCTGCGGGCAGCAAACGCGAAATTCGTGCGCCGTTTCTCGCACATCGAAAAGACGCTGGCCGCGCGCGGCGTGAAGCCCGGTGACGCGACGCTCGATGAAATGGAAGCCCTCTGGCAGGACGCGAAGAACGGCGAGCGCTGATTTCGAGACCGCGCGAAACGTAACCAAGTTTTTCACAAAAAGACGATGAGGCAGTGAGGCGCGCCGCGGTATCTCACCGCCTCACCTGTCTCCTGTGAAATTTCTTATTGCGCTGCGCGCGCGGTGTTTTCGGCGATTGCGCTCGAGCCGAAGTGATTGAGGAAGCGGTCGAGATTTTGGCGGTCGACGGCGACGGTCAGCCGGAGCGCACTTGTGCCGTCGCGCCGGTTCAGCACATGACCGTGCGCGTGCGCCCAGGCGAGCCCCGCGCCATCCGCCGGATCGAGCGCCAGCTCGATCGTCACCTGCGATTGCGCGAAGCACGACTGCAGCCGCGCCAGAAGATCATCGAGCCCCTCGCCCGTCATGGCCGAGATCGCGATCGGACCCTTGCCATGTGCGCGATTCTTTTCGAGCAGGCCTTCGCGCTGCCCGGGCTCCAGCAGATCGATCTTGTTCAGGACTTCGATCAGCGGACGGTCGTCGCCCGGTTCGACGCCGAGCTCGTTCAGAACCTTGAGCACGTCCTTCTTCTGCGCTTCGGTTTCGCCGTGGGCGGCGTCGCGCACATGCAGGATGACGTCGGCTTCCAGCACTTCTTCCAGCGTGGCGCGGAATGCGGCGACCAGCTCGATCGGCAGATCGGCGATGAAGCCGACCGTATCGGAAAGGATGACTTTGCGCCCGTCGGGCAGCGTCAGCCCGCGCATCGTGGGATCGAGAGTCGCGAACAGCAGATCTTTCGCGAGTACATCCGCTTTGGTCAGACGATTGAACAGCGTCGACTTGCCGGCGTTGGTGTAGCCCACAAGCGCGACGATCGGATACGGCACGCGGCGGCGCGCTTCGCGATGAAGACCGCGCGTGCGAGTCACCTGCGACAGCTCTTTCTTGATCCTGGAGATGCGTTCGCCGATCAGCCGCCGGTCGGTTTCGATCTGCGTTTCACCCGGTCCGCCGAGGAAGCCGAAGCCGCCGCGCTGCCGTTCCAAGTGCGTCCAGCTCCGCACCAGCCGGCTTCGCTGATAGGTCAGATGCGCAAGCTCAACCTGCAGGCGGCCTTCCCGCGTTTGCGCGCGTTCGCCGAAGATCTCGAGGATGAGCGCGGTGCGATCGAGAACTTTTGCGCCCCAGGCTTTTTCGAGATTGCGCTGCTGCACCGGCGAGAGTTGCGCGTTGACGACGACGACTTCCGGCTCGCGCGCATGAACGTCGCTCGCGATCTCTTCGACTTTGCCGGTGCCGATCAGTGTTGCGGGCTTGGGCTGTGCCAGCGGTACGATCCATTCGGAAACGACATCGAGCCCGATGGCGGCGGTGAGCCCGACGCATTCGGCAAGGCGTGCTTCGGCATCGCGTCCGAGATATTCGTCGCTGCGGCCGCGGGTTTTCGGTTCGACGTGCACGACGAATGCGGCGCGCCGCTTCGTCTTGTCGTTGTGGCTCTTCTTCAAGCCGTCTCGAGCGCGGCCGGTTCCACTTCCTGAAGCTGGATGGGCCCCATCGGCATGACCGTCGAAATCGCGTGCTTGTAAACGAGCTGCGCCTGACCGTCCCGGCGCAGAAGAACGCAGAAATTGTCGAACCAAGTGATGTTCCCTTGAAGCTTCACACCGTTGACGAGAAAGATCGTCACCGATGATTTGCTTTTACGCACCGCGTTGAGAAAGGTGTCTTGCAGGTTTTGTTGTTTTTCGCTCATGGGTGAACCCATTTTTTATTGCGCCACAGTCACACTTGCTTAGACCCCTTTGGCCCAGCTCTTCTAGCATAAGGTGATTTGTTGCGTTTGCGAAAGGGGCTTTACGCCCCTTTTCAGGCCGGTTTTGGGGCCGATTCCGCCGCATAGAGCTCCTGGACCCGCCGGCCGACCGGTCCCGGGACACCCTCTCCCACCGGCTTTCCGTCGATCCGGACGACCGGCGTGACGCCGATGGTGGCTGCCGTAATGAAGGCCTCCCTGGCGGCCAGCGCCTCAGCCAGCGAGAAACGCCGCTCCACCACCTGCATCTGGGCCTCGGCCGCCGCCCGCATGATCACCCGCCGCGTGACGCCCGGCAGGATGGCGTTGGAGAGATCGCGGGTCACGAGCCGACCCTCCTGGTCGACGATCCAGGCGGTGGTCGAGCTGCCCTCGGTGACATGGCCATCGCGGTCGATCAGCCAGGCCTCGAAAGCGCCCTGCTCGCGGGCCGCGGTTTTGGCGAGCACGTTCGCCAGCAGCGAGGTCGATTTGATATCGCAGCGCCCCCAGCGCTCGTCAGGCCGCGTGATGACCTTCACGCCGCTTTTGCGGCGATCGGCGATGGTTTTTGGATCCATGCGGCGCGCCGTCAGGATCACGCTCGGCCGCGGCTGCACATCGGGGATCGCGTGATCGCGGCGCACCGTGCCGCGCGTCACCTGCAGATAGAGGATGCCGTTGTCGATGCGGTTGCGGCGGACGAGTTCGGCGAGCACGAGATTGAGCGCGGCGCGCGACATCGGCATCGCCATGCGCAACTCCCGCAGCGAACGCTCGAGCCGCTCGAAATGCTCCTCCTCGTCGAGCAGCGCACCGTTCACCACGCCCCAGACTTCGTAGATCGCATCGGAAAACTGCAGCCCGCGATCTTCGATATGTACGCAGGCTTCCGCATGCGGCACGTAGCGGCCGTTGACATAAGCCGAGCGGCCCGTTGGCATGCGATGAGGCCATCCATGAAAACGCTGCTTACCGGCCATCAGGCGTTGTACATCTGCTCGCGGCCGGTCGGACCCACGCCCAGCGACTTCAGCTTCCGATGCAGCGCCGAGCGCTCCATGCCGATGAAGGCGGCCGTGCGCGAGATGTTGCCGCCGAAGCGGTTGATCTGCGCCATCAGATAGTCGCGCTCGAAAATCTCGCGGGCTTCGCGCAAGGGGAGCGAAATGACCAGGTCGCCCTTGCCGCCGTTGTTCCACGGCGCGCTGACGCCGAGATCCGCCGGCAGAAGATCGGCTGAAATCGCCTGCTCCGCATCGTCGGTCGCAAGGATCAGAAGCCGCTCCACGATGTTGCGCAGCTGGCGCACATTGCCCGGCCAGGAATGCGATTGCAGCACCGCCATGGCGTCGTCGCCGATCTCGCGCATCGGAAGGCCCGACGTCGCCGACAGGCGCTTCATGAAATGCGCGATCAGCAGCGGAATGTCATCGCGCCGTTCGGACAGCGACGGCACGCGCACCGGCACGACGTTCAGGCGATGATAGAGATCCTCGCGGAATGCCGCGCCGACGATTTCCGCGCGCAGGTCCCGCGTCGTCGAGGAGATTACCCGTGCATCGACCTGGACCCGTGTCGTACCGCCGACACGCTGGAAGGTCTGATCGACGAGCACACGCAGGATCTTTCCCTGCGTTTCGATGGGCATGTCGGCGACTTCGTCGAGATAGAGCGTGCCGTTATGCGCCAGCTCGAACATGCCGATCTTGCGCGGGCCGTCGCTGTTCTCTTCGCCGAAAAGCTCGATCTCGATGCGCGAGGGATCCATCGTCGCGCAATTGATTGCGACGAAGGCGTTGCCGGCCCTGCGCGAGCGTGCATGGATCAGCCGCGCCACGACCTCCTTGCCCGAGCCGGACGGGCCGGTGATCAGAACGCGGCTTCCGGTCGGGGCGATCTTCTCGACCAGCTGACGAAGCTGCGAAATGGCCGAAGACGTGCCGACGAGCTCGGTTTCGTCGCCTGCCTTGAGCTTTAGTTCCTGGATTTCGCGTCGCAGCCGGGCTGCTTCCAGCGCACGTCCGACGACGTGGATCAAGCGATCGGCTTTGAACGGCTTTTCGATGAAATCGTAGGCGCCCTTCTTGATCGAGGCGACCGCGGTCTCGATCGTGCCGTGGCCGCTGATCATCACCACCGGCAGCTCCGGATGCTCGCGCTTCAGGACATCGAGCACCTGGATACCGTCGAGGCGGCTTCCCTGCAGCCAGATGTCGAGCACGACCAGCTGCGGCCGGCGCATGCGCACGGCTTGCAAGGCGCAATCGGAATCGCCCGCGACGCGGGTTTCGAATCCCTCGTCATGGAGAATGCCGGCAATCAGGTCGCGGATGTCCTCTTCGTCGTCGACGATCAGGATTTCCGGTGCCATCAACATTCCGTTCTTACTCATCCTACCCCCACGCGCATGTCGGTTTTGGATTCACGGTCGGATTTCTGGCGCATTGGAAACGACAGTCTGACTTCTGCGCCGGTTTCATCATCGTCACGATCGGCAAGCGTCACCTCGCCGCCGTGGTCTTCGAGAATCTTCTTCACGATGGCCAGGCCCAGGCCCGTACCCTTCGTTCGCGTCGTCACATAAGGCTCCGTCAAGCGATGGCGATGCTGCGCGGGGAGCCCCACCCCGTTGTCCGCGATACGATAGACGAGTCGCTCGTTCTTTTCTTCCAGCGAAATGGCGATTCGTCCCTGCCCGTCGTAACCGCTCGCTTCGCGCGCCCCGATAGCTTCGGTCGCGTTCTTGAGCACATTGGTCAGCGCCTGCGAAACAAGGCGGCCGTCGCATTCAAAATAGAGCGGCTCGACCGGCGCCTTCGTCTCGAAGGCGATCTGCGGATGGGCCACGCGCTGCAGGAACACCGACTGGTGCAGAAGCTCCTGCGCATTTTCGCGGCGCATGGTCGGCGTCGGCATGCGCGCAAACGAAGAAAACTCGTCGACCATGCGGCCTATATCGCCCACCTGACGGATGATCGTATCGGTACACTGCCGGAAGACTTCCGGATCGCTGGTGACTTCGCCGCCATATTTCCGTTTGAGCCGTTCCGCCGAAAGCTGGATCGGCGTCAGCGGGTTTTTGATCTCATGCGCGATGCGCCGCGCCACGTCGGCCCAGGCGGCGGTGCGCTGCGCCGAGACGAGATCGGTGATGTCGTCGAACGTCACGATGTAGCCCGCGTCGTCCTTCTCGGTGTCGACCTGCACGCTGAGGCTTCGGACCGTGCCGCCGCGCTTGACGGTCGCTTCGCCGCCGGCGCGCCCGATCGGCTCCTGAAGGGCTCGGCGGATCAGACCGGCAAGCTCGGGAACGGTTTCGCTGTAATGCTTGGAGACGAGTTCTTCCGGCGCTGCATTGAGAAGGCGCGCGGCGGCGCGATTGACGATGGTGATGCGTCCGTCGCCGTCCAGGCCGATCACGCCGGCGCTGACGCCCGCGAGCACGGCTTCCGTGAAGCGGCGGCGGGCATCGATCAGATGGCTTGCTTCGACCAGTTCGTTGCGCTGTGCGAGGAGCTGTGCGGTCATGCGGTTGAAGGTGCGCCCCAAGATCGCGATCTCGTCGTCCCCCTTGCCGACTTCGACCTGCACCTTGAGATCACCCTCAGTCACGCGTTCGGCCGCACCGATCAGAAGCGACAGCGGCAGCACAAGACGGTTGGCGGCCCACAGGCCCGTCCAGATCGCGGCGAGAAGGACGAGGAGCGACACCTCGCCATACAAAGCCGCAAAGATGAGTTGGACGCGCCGCGTGCTCGCTTCGAGGTCCTTGTAACGCGCGACGCCCATCTTGGTTCGATTGTAAACGTCGAACACCGTGGGATCCGTCGTGCGCGCCAAAAGAAGCAGGGCATTCAGCGTGTGCATCGGCACCAGCGCCGTCACGACGCCATCCTTCGGATAGTCGATCTCGATCGTGCCGCGCGCCGCTTCGGCCAGCTCGCTCGCCTTCGGCACCGCGACCGGCGGCATGCCGCGCTGCTGGGTGCTGCCCAGAACCCGGCCGTCGGTGCTGATCATGTAGGTCGCCTGGAGATTGTGGTCTTTGGTGAGGTCTTGCAGCTTCGAGGCGAGGAGGCCCTCGTTCAGCGTGTGCGCGGCATTGAACAGGCCCGGATCGTCGTCAATCGATTTCGCGATTGCCTGCGCGTCGCTGAGGATCATCAGTCCCTGCTGATGCACGTAGCGCCGCGCAACGTCCTCGGAATTCGTGATCACCTTTTTGGTCGGATCGGCGAACCACGCTTTGAATGCGACATTGACCGTCACGGACGCGAAGATCGCCACGAGGATGGCCGGCACGATGACAATGACCGAGAAGATGCCGACGAGACGGGCATGAAGCCGCGCGCCCGCTGCGCCCGAGCGGTATTCCACCCACAGCCGCGTTAGTCGCCACGCGATCAGGGCGCCAAGCGCCAAGTCGATCCCGAGATTGATGAACAGAAGCGCGAGCAGAAAGGAGTCGGACGGAGAGTACGAAACCAGGCGTGCCGTGATGGCGTAGGTTAAGATGCCGGAAAGGATGGCCAGTGCGCCGACCGCAATGGCGACGAGCGAAGACCGCGACACAGCCCGCAGCAATCGCGGTATACCGCCGCCGGGCGCATCGACTGCTTCCGTTGTCGCCATCCCGGTCCCTTGCTCGCGCACTAAGCTGCAGCGGCACTTCACAAAACCGAAATGAGTGTAGCTATGTCACAGGCTGTTGCAAGAATGCCGCGTGCCGAATTGGCATCATCGTTAAAGGCGGAGTGGGAAAGCCGTGGACAAATATCCCGGTAGCCTACTCGGACTTGAGCCCCCGAATGACCTCGAGACCCAGGTCGCGGATTTTCTTGCGCAGCGTGTTGCGGTTCAGGCCCAGAAGATGCGCGGCGCGGATTTGATTGCCCCGCGTGGCCGCCAGGCAGATCGACAGCAGCGGCCGTTCGACCTCCTGTAGGACGCGGTCGTACAGCCCGGCGGGAGGCAGACGTCCGCCCTGCTCGGCGAAGTAGCGCGCCAGATGCTGCTCAACCGAGGCGCTGAGCGTCGGCGTCTCTTCGTCACCATTGGTGGCCAGCCGCGCCGGCTCCGTCATCTCGCTTTGCACGACAGCGGCGGAGATCGTGTCACCCGAATGCAGCACGACGAGCCGGCGCACGAGATTTTCCAGCTCACGGACATTGCCCGGCCAGCGATAGCGGCGCAGGAGATCGAGCGCATCCGGCTCGATGCGTTTGACGGGCAGGCCTTCCTCTTCGGCCTTGCGCAGGAAGTGCCGCGCCAGATCGGGAATGTCCTCGCCGCGCTCGCGCAACGGCGGCAGCCGCATCGGAACGACGTTGAGGCGGTAATAGAGATCCTCCCGGAACAGGCCCTGCTGGATCAACTGGCGCAGCTCGCGATTGGTGGCGGCGATGATGCGCACATCCGTCTTGATCGGCGTGCGACCGCCGACGGTTGTGTATTCGCCCTGCTGCAGCACGCGCAACAGCCGCGTCTGCGCTTCGAGCGGCATGTCGCCGATCTCGTCGAGAAACAACGTGCCTGATTCCGCCTGCTCGAAGCGGCCGATGCCGCGATTGGTGGCGCCGGTGAAGGCGCCGCGCTCATGGCCGAACAATTCGCTTTCGACAAGTTCTTTCGGGATCGCCGCCATGTTGACGGCAACGAACGGTCCGTGCCGCCGCCGGCCGTAATCGTGCAGCGCACGCGCAACGAGCTCCTTGCCCGTGCCGGATTCGCCCATGATCATCACGGTGAGGTCCGTCTGCGTCAGCCGCGCGATGATGCGGTAGATTTCCTGCATCGCCGGCGAGCGGCCGATCAGCGGCAAACGCTCTTCACCGCTGTCGCGGCGTGCGGCCTGTTCCTGCTTGCCCTCCGGGTTCTGCAGCGCCCGCTGCACGATCGACGTCAGTTCCTTCAAATCGAACGGCTTCGGCAGATATTCGAAAGCGCCGCGCTCGGCTGCGGTAATGGCCGTCAAGATCGTGTTCTGCGCGCTCATCACGACGACCGGCAACTCGGGCCTGACGCGCTTGATGCGGGGAATGAGATCGAATCCGCTTTCATCGGGCAGCACCACGTCGGTGATGACAAGATTGCCGTCGCCGCCGGAAACCCAGCGCCAAAGCCCTGCGGCCGTCCCTGTCGTACGCACATCGTAGCCGGCGCGCCCCAGCGCCTGGTTCAAAACCGTGCGGATGGCCGCATCGTCGTCGGCTACCAGAATTGTTCCAGCCGGCATGGTCAGGCTCCTTCACTCGCTTGGGGCAACAAAACCCGGAAGACGGTGCGCCTCGGCACCGAATCGCATTCGATGACGCCGCCATGGTCGCCGATGATCTTGGCGACGAGTGCGAGGCCTAGTCCCGAGCCGCGCGGCTTCGTCGTGACGAAGGGATCGAAGATGTTCGGCAGAAGGTCTGAAGGAATGCCCGAGCCGTTGTCGCGCACGGTCACTTCGAGCGGCAGGCTGTAACGCGAACCGGCGAGCCCCGCCGACACTTTCACGCCGGGACGATAGCCGGTCGTCAGTGTGATCTCGCCTCCGGAATCGGGCACGGCGTCGCTCGCATTGCGCACGAGATTCATGAACACCTGGATGAGCTGATCGCGATCGCCCAGCACCGGCGGCAGTGACGGATCGAAGATTTCCACGAAATTCACATGCCGCGCGAAGCTCGTGGCGGCAACTTTGCGCACGCGGTCGAGCACTTCGTGGATGTTGACCGGCGCACGCGGCAATGCACGCGTGTCGCCGAAAGCTTCCATGCGATCGATCAGCGAACTGATGCGGTCGGATTCCGAGCAGATGAGCTGGGTCAGCTCTTTTTCCTGATCGGCGAGCGCATCTTCCAGCAGCTGCGCCGCGCCGCGGATGCCGGCCAACGGATTCTTGATCTCATGCGCCAGCACCGCCGCCATGCCGTGCAGCGAGCGCACCGCGCCCCTGTGCAGAAGCTGACGGTCGAGGCGATGGGCAAAGCCGCGCTCCTGAAGGGTCACAAGGACAGTCCCTTCCGATCCCGCCAGCGGCGTCACCGTGATGTCGGCCAGGCGCTCGCCATGGCGGGGCGTGGTCAAGTCGACATCGCGCTCGCCGAGCGTTCCGCCTCGCTCCCGGGCCTGCGCCATCACCTGGAGCAGCGGCGAGCCGAAGGGCAGCACATCCTGCAGTCGCTGGCGGACCAGATGCCCGGCGCCCATGTCGAAGAACTGCTCGGCCGCCGGATTGACGAACTTGATCTCGTTCCGGGTGCCTATCAAAAGGACAGGCATCGGCAATGCGCCCAAAATGAGCGAAGCGCCCGCCCGATCCGTTGCATCAATACCCACAGCCACCGACCCAAATGCCCAGCAATTAATCACTGCAGTCCTATGACTACAGGATGGGCATAAATGCGGCAGGTGGCAACCCCCAGTCCGTTGCGCTGCAACCGGTGGCGGACGGCGCGGCCGCGCGCTAAAGGACTGGCCCGCTATCCTTTGCCGGAGCACCGATGTCCCGCACCGCCGTCCTGATCGTCGCAGCAGGGGTGGGCGAGCGCGCCGGCGGGGGTATCCCCAAACAGTACCGCCTCCTCCACGGGCTGCCGATGCTGCGCCGCTCAGTCCTCGCCTTCGCCGGTCACCCGGGCATCGCGTTCGTCCAGGTGATGATCGGTCCCGGTCAGGAATCGCGCGCGGCACAGGCGCTGGACGGCATCGAACACCAGCCTTTTGTCACCGGCGGCGAAACGCGGCAGGAGACTGTCCGCCGCGGCCTCGAAGCGCTCGCAGAGCACAAGCCGGATTTCGTGCTGATCCACGATGCGGCGCGGCCGTTCGTGTCGCGCGCGCTGATCGACGCTCTCATCGCCGCGCTGAAGGTCTCGCCGGCAGCGGTGCCGCTCGTCGCGGTGGCCGACACGCTGAAGCGCGAGACCTCGAACGGCGTATGGACAACGGTGCCGCGCGACGGCCTCTTTCGCGCGCAGACGCCGCAGGCTTTTCATTTCGACGCGATCCTCAAGGCGCATCGCGCGCATGCGAACGAGTCCGTCACTGACGACATGGCGCTTGCCGAACTGGCCGGATTGAAGATCGCGAACGTTCCCGGAGAAGAGGTCAACACGAAGATGACGAGACCGGAGGATTTCGATTTGGCCGAACGATGGCTCGCGGGCGCCGCGGAATTTCGCACCGGCATGGGGCTTGATGCGCATCGCTTCGTGGCTGGCGATCATGTCTGGCTGGGCGGAATCAAGATTTCCCACGACCACACGCTGGAAGGCCATTCCGATGCGGATGCAGGCCTGCATGCGCTGACGGACGCCATCCTCGGCGCCATTGGCCAGGGCGATATCGGCCAGCATTTTCCGCCTACGGACCAAAAATGGCGCGGCGCGTCGTCGTCGCTCTTCCTCGAGCATGCCGCGAAGCTGGTGCGCGAGGCCGGCGGTGAAATCGTCCATTGCGACCTGACGCTGATCTGCGAGCGGCCGAAGATTTCGCCGCACCGCGAGGCCATGCAGACGCGGGTTGCGGAGATTCTTGGCATCGATCGCGCGCGCGTTTCGATCAAGGCGACGACGACAGAGGGCATGGGCTTCACCGGACGCCGCGAAGGTCTCGCCGCGCAGGCCATCGCCACCGTGCGCCTTCCCCGCGCATGAAAGTCTCGACCGCCATCGCGACGCTGTTCGGTATCGGCCGCATCCCGGTGGCGCCCGGCACCGTCGCAAGCCTCATTGCGGTGATCCTAGCCTGGCCCCTCGCCGTCTACGGCGGACGCTTCGCGGTCCTCATCGCCGGCATCCTCGCCAGCGCCATCGGCGCCTGGGCCGGCGATCATTATGCGCACGACACCAAACAGGCCGATCCGTCCGAATGCGTCATCGACGAGCTGGCCGGACAATGGATCGTCTGCGCTTTTGCGCCGGTCAATATCGTCGCCTTCGCCCTCGCTTTCGTGCTGTTCCGAATCTTCGACATCCTGAAACCCTGGCCGATTTCGCGGCTGGAGAGGCTTCCGGGCGGTCTCGGCATCATGGCGGACGATCTCGGCGCGGCGCTGGCGGCGGCGCTCATCGTTGCGATCTGCGCCCATGCGCGGATAGTGTGAACGCCATGTTCTCGTCGCCGCTTCTTCGCCTGGCCGAAGTCGTGCTCGCTGAAGCGCGCGCGCAGAAACTGCGCATTGCCACGGCGGAAAGCTGCACGGGTGGATTGATCGCCGGATTGCTCACCGAGATTCCCGGATCGTCCGACGTCGTCGATCGCGGCTTCGTCGTCTATTCCAACCGCGCCAAGTCGGACATGCTGAACGTGCCGGGCGATCTCATCGCCGATCTAGGCGCCGTATCCGAAGCGGTCGCCCGTTCCATGGCGGAAGGCGCCGTTGAAAATTCGAATGCACATATGGCGGTCGCGGTGACCGGTGTTGCGGGTCCGGGCGGCGGCACGGCGATGAAACCCGTCGGTCTCGTGCACATCGCCGCGGCGCGCGAAAGACGTTCAATCCTCCACGAGGCGCACCGCTTCGGCGACATCGGCCGCACGGAAATCCGGCTCAAGGCCGTGGAAGCGGCGCTGCTATTGCTGCAGCGGCTGTTCTGACAAGGCTTTCGCCCGCGCCTCGAAGGCGTGGCTCATCTTGAGCATGACGGGGCCGAGCACGGCATCCGCAACGACCCCCAGCATGCGGCTGCGGAATTCGAACAGGATCGAGAAATCGACCCGTGTTCCGGTTCCTTCCGGGATGAAACGCCAATGGTTCTCCAGCGCGCGGAAAACGCCTTCCGTCTGCACCACGTCGATCGTGCGCGCGGCAGGATCGAGAATCACGCGGCTGGTATAGCGTTCGCGCAACGCCTTGTAGCCGACCAGCATCTCCGCGAGCACGATCTCGCGCGCGCCGTCCTTTTCGCGCTTCAGAACGCGCAGGCCCGCGCACCAGGGCAGGAATTCGGGATAGCGCTCGACGTCCGCCACGACCCGATACATGAGGTCGGCCGTATAGGGAACGATGCGGGATTCGGAGTGGGCGGGCACTTGCTTGTCCCCTAACTGTCATGGCCCGCAAATGCGGGCCACCCAGTTGAAACAAGGGGTGACGGATGAACGAAGAACGCCGTCATAATCCGGCAAGAGCTAGCCGACGTCACCTGGGTAGCCCGCATTTGCGGGCTATGACAATTTTTATGGCGTGAAGCTGTCACTTCGCCAATTGCGCAAGCCGCGCCGCTTTCAGCGCGGCGAAGTCGCTGTCGGCGTGATAGGAGGAGCGCGTCAGCGGACTCGCCGACACCATCAGGAAGCCCTTCGCGCGCGCGATTTGTTCCAGGCTCTTGAACTCGTCCGGCGACCAGAAGCGATCGAGCGCCGCGTGTTTGCGCGTCGGCTGCAGATACTGGCCGATGGTCAGGAAATCGACACCGGCGGCCCTCAAGTCATCCATCACCTGCATGATCTCTTCACGGCTTTCCCCTAAGCCCACCATCAGGCCCGACTTCGTGAAACCGTCCGGCACCAGTTCCTTGGCGCGTTCCAGCAATCGCAGCGATGCGTAATAACGCGCACCGGGACGAACGGTCAGATAAAGCCGCGGCACGGTTTCGAGATTGTGATTGAAGACATCGGGACGCGCCTCCATCACGACTTCGATGGCGCGATCCTTCCGCAGGAAATCAGGCGTCAACACTTCGATGGTTGTCCCGGCACTCGCCTTGCGGATTGCGCGGATGACCTGTGCGAAATGCTCCGCACCGCCGTCGCTGAGATCGTCGCGATCGACGGAGGTGATGACCACATGCTTGAGGCCGAGCTTGGCGACCGCCTGTGCCACGCGTTCGGGCTCGTGCGCGTCGAGCGCGTCGGGAAGACCCGTCTTCACGTTGCAGAATGCGCAGGCCCGCGTGCAGGTATCGCCCATGATCATCATGGTGGCGTGCCGGTGGGTCCAGCATTCGCCGATATTGGGACAGCCCGCCTCTTCGCAGACGGTGTGCAGCCCGTGCTCGCGCACGATCTCCTTGGTGGCGGCGAATTCCCGGCCTCCGGGCGCCTTCACCCGGATCCAGTCCGGCTTCCGGAGGATGGGCGTATCGGGTCGATGGGCCTTCTCGGGGTGCCTCTCGGCGCGGAGGTCCCGGCTGTTTTGGTCGAAAACGATTGCCATAACCCCTACATAGAGGCTGTGGACCCGAAAATCACGCAAGTTTCCCGGGCTTTTGCCGGCTCGGGGTGTGGTCTAATTTGCCGCCCAAAGCCAAGAGCCGCGCTGCCCGCGGCCGCGCCACAGGGAGCCCCAGGTGAGTCTCGCAACCGTAGCCGCCGCCCCCGGCGATGCCGTCCTGCCCTTCGATCTCGCACGGGCCCGGCGGCCCGTATTCCGCGCATTGCTCGATGCCCGGCACCAGTTCGGCGGCTCGCGCGCGGCGCTGGTCGACGGCGACGAGCGGGTGCTGACCTATGACGAGATCGTGCGCGCCTCGTTCGCGCTCGGCCACGCACTGAAGAAAGGCACCAAGCCTGGCGAGGCGGTGGCCATCATGCTGCCGACGGGTGCCGGCGCGGTCGTCGCCTTCTTCGCGGTGTCGGCGTATGGCCGCGTGCCGACGATGCTGAATTTCACGGCGGGTGCTCAGAACCTCAAATCGGCTTTGAAGACGGCGAAAGTCAGGCGCATCGTCACGGCGCACCGCTTCGTCGAGCTCGGCAAGTTCGAAGGCCTGATCGCTGAGCTCGAAGGCGCGGCCGAGATCATTTATCTCGAGGATGTCCGCAACAACCTCACGCTGATGGACAAGGCGGCCGCCGCGGTCGGGCAATATGCGCCATGGCTCGTCGCGGCGCACCCGCTCGACCAGTCGGAGGCGGTGATCCTCTTCACCTCCGGCACGGAAGGCGAGCCTAAAGGCGTCGCGCTCTCGCATTTCAACCTGCTCGCCAACGTCCAGCAGGTGCGCGCCCATATCGCGCTGAGCGACAAGGATGTGCTGTTCAATCCGCTGCCGACGTTTCACTGCTTCGGATTGACCGTCGGCGCGCTGATGCCGCTGTTCCTCGGCATCAAGGCCGTGTTCCATCCCACGCCGTTGCAGCCGCGCGAGATCGCAAATCGCATCCGCGCGACGGGCGCAACCATCCTTCTGTCGACCGATACGTTCATCTCGCAATATGCCCGCGCCGGCCAGCAGGGCGATCTGAATTCGCTGCGTCTCGCCGTCTGCGGCGCCGAGCGTCTGCGCGACGAGACGCGCGCGCTCCTGCGCAACAAATACGCGATCGAGCTCCTCGAAGGCTATGGCGTCACCGAGACGGCACCCGTCGTCGCCGCGAACCAGGTCGGCGCCAACCGCCCGGGCACGGTCGGCCGCCTCATGCAGGGCATGGAAGCGCGCCTCGAGCCGGTCGAAGGCATTCCCAATGCGGGGCGGCTGTTCGTGCGTGGGCCGAACGTGATGCTCGGCTACATCAAACCGGAAGAACCGGGCGTCATCCATCCCCCGAAAGAAGGCTGGCACGACACGGGCGACGTCGTCACCATCGACGAAGACGGCTTCATCGCCATCAAGGGACGCCTGAAGCGCTTCGCCAAGATCGGCGGCGAGACGGTTTCACTGGCCGTGGTCGAAAGCTGTGCCTCGGCGCTGTGGCCCGATTACAGCCATGCCGCGATCGCACTACATGACAGCGGCCGCAAGGGCGAGCAGATCGTGCTCGTCACCACCTGCCCCGACGCGCGCCGCACCGACCTTGTCGGCTGGGTGCACAATCACGGAGTCCAGGAACTGGCGGTCCCGAAGAAGATCCTCATTGTGGAAGCGATACCCGTCCTCGGTACCGGCAAGACCGATTACGTCAAAGTGCAGAAGACCGTCGAAGCGAGCGACCTCACGGGCTAATCATCGCTGTCGATCAGCCGTAATAACGGTGCCAGCGGCCATAGCGGTCGTAATAGCCGCGGCGATAATAGTGGTGATGATAGTATTCGTGGCGGCAATTCTCGGACGCGATCGTGTGTCCTACGACACCGCCCAACACTGCGCCGCCGACCCAACCAGCCGGACTGTGCGTCGCGGCGCCCAACGCAACGCTGCCGGCGCCCGCTCCCAGTAGCGTAGCCGTGCCGCGGTGACAGCCTGCGTTCGCCGCGGCGACCGTGGTGGCGAGGGCGAGACCTGTGACGGCCAATATCTTTGCCGTTCGGAACATCGGTAATCCCTTGTAGATAATGCTGAGAGAGAACGCCGCACCGACGCGTCGGTTGCAGTCGATCACTGTCCTTTGTTAGCCCAGCCGCGCGACGGCTTCCTTGAGCCGCGAAGCCAGCGCTTCGGCTTCCGCGCGCTTGTCCTTCTGCTCGTCTATCACATCTTCCGGCGCGCGCGCCACGAAGTCGGGATTGTTGAGCTTGGCGTCGACGCGGGCGATCTCGCCTTCGGCTTTCTGCAATTCCTTTTCGAGGCGCGTGCGCTCCTTGGCGAAATCGATGACCCCGGCGAGCGGCAACGCCGCGACGGCTTCACCGACCACGAACTGCGCGGAGCCTTTCGGAATCGTGTCCGAAATTTCGGCGGTCGCGAGGCGTGCCAGGGTGAGGATGGAATCGCGATTGCGTTCGAGGCGCGCGCGCGTTTCCGCTTCCGAACTCTTGAGCGCCAGTTGTATTTTCTCCGCCGGCGGCACGTTCATCTCAGCGCGAATCGAGCGCACACCGGAAACCAGATCGACGACCCAGCGCATCTCGTCGCGCGCAGGCTTATTGTCCGGGACCTTCGCGAGGTCGGGCCACGCCGCTTCGATCAGCATCGATTTGCGCGGGGATGCCGCGGTGCGCGCCCACAATTCCTCGGTGATGAACGGCATGAAAGGATGGAGCAGCGTGACGATGTGATCGCGAACCCACGCAGCCGTCGCGCGCGTCTCGGCCTTCGCGGCCTCGTCCGAGCCGTTCAGCACCGGCTTGATCAGTTCGAGATGCCAGTCGCAATAGACCGACCAGACGAATTGATAGAGGCCGTTGGCCGCTTCGTTGAAGCGCAACGCTTCGATGTCCTTCGAAGCGGCCGCCGCGACATCCTTCAATTCCGCCACAATCCAGCGATTGACCGTGAGCTTCACGTTCGCGGGATCGAAGCCGTCGACCGTCGCGCAGTTGTTCATCTCGCAAAAGCGCGCCGCATTCCAGAGCTTGGTCGTGAAATTGCGGTTGATCTCGACGCGTGACGGGCCGATACGCATGTCGCGGCCCTGCCCCGCGGCCAATGCCAGCGTGAAGCGTAGCGCGTCCGCGCCGTACTGATCGATGAGCGTCAAAGGATCGACGACGTTGCCTTTCGTCTTCGACATCTTCACGCCCTTCTCGTCGAGGACGCGGGTGTGAATGAAGACGGTCTTGAACGGCACGTCCGGCATGAAGTGGAGGCCCATCATCATCATGCGGGCGACCCAGAAGAAGATGATGTCGAAGCCGGTAACGAGCACATTTGTCGGATAGAAGCGCTCCAACTCTTTGGTTTTGTCCGGCCAGCCGAGCGTCGAGAACGGCCACAGCGCGGAGGAGAACCAGGTGTCGAGCACGTCGGGATCGCGTTCGAGCTTGACACCTTGGCCCTTCTTCGCGCGCGCCAGCGCATGCGCCTCGGCTTCCGTTTCCGCGACGAAGATCTCGCCTTCCTCGTCATACCAGACGGGGATCTGATGGCCCCACCACAGCTGGCGCGAGATGCACCAGGGGTGGATGTTGCGCATCCAGTTGTAATAGACGCCTGTCCACTGCTCCGGCACGAAGCGCGTGCGGCCCTGCTCCACTGCGGCGACGGCCTTCTCCGCCAGCGGACCGACATCGAGATACCATTGCTCGGTCAGATAAGGCTCGAGCACGACGGTTTTCGTCTTCTCGTCATGCGGGACCGCGTGCGTGATCGGCTCGATCTTGTCGACGAGTTCGACGGCTTCGAGATCGGCGAGGATCTGCTTGCGTGCCACGAAGCGATCGAGCCCGCGATAGGCTTCCGGCGTGTTCTCGTTGAGCTTGCCGTCGCGCGTCAGGATGTTGATCATCGGCAGGTTGTGCCGTTTGCCGACTTCGAAATCGTTGAAGTCGTGCGCCGGCGTGATCTTCACCGCGCCCGAGCCCTTCTCCGGGTCGGAATATTCGTCGGCCACGATCGGGATGCGCCGGCCGACCAGCGGCAGGACGGCGTGCTTGCCGACCAGGTGCTTCCACTTAGGATCGTCGGGATGCACCGCCACGCCGGTGTCGCCCAGCATGGTCTCCGGCC
>Ga0335069_10001639_pt1 | contig 35889 bp, 55 predicted proteins | sample Lox_Sample_11_FD_206714 | JGI IMG/M metagenome (GOLD analysis project Ga0335069, IMG submission 206714) | Soil microbial communities from Loxahatchee National Wildlife Refuge, Florida, United States - Lox_Sample_1.1 | ecosystem: Environmental > Terrestrial > Soil > Wetlands | place: USA... | reverse complement strand
CAATTAAATGCTGCTTGATTTGCCCAAATTTTTACTGTTGATCCTGTGATGCTTCCAGAATCTCCATCAATGGTTGTAATTCCAGACCCTGAAGCAGCAGCCCACGTACCATCACCTCTCCAAAACGTAGAAGAAGAAGCACTCGTTCCGCTATTTAGACTATTTACTCCCACCTGAATGGCGGATGGCAATGAAGTACCAGAAAGGTTAGCTGCATTGTATCCGCTACAACTTCCGAGAGACCCGCTTGATGGCGTTCCCAATGCGGGAGTAACGAGTGTGGGGGAAGTCGACCCTACAAATGTTCCGGAGCCTGTAGATCCGCTTAATCCATTTCCTACTGCATTTATCTTAACCATTTTATACCACCGTTAATCCTGATGACTGTTGAGAAACTACTACCCAAATTGTATTAGCTGTCACGCACCTAAGCCTTACGCAGTCGTATTGGTTTACAGAGGACAGAGACCCTCCTGTTCCTAATGTAGTAGCTGTAGGGCTTATTTGGATTTGCTGGCCTACTGCTTGATGGATTGTCCAAAGACCAGATCCTTTCCCGTTAATCTCAATCCAATCTCCAATCGCAGATGTTGTGGGCAAAGTAAATACCACTTGCGTAGCCCCATCATCTGAAGTGTAGCCCGTGTTGGTCACCATCGTCACTGGCGTTGTGGTTTGATCCACCCAGGCAGTGTAAGATGAAGAGCTAGCAATTAACTGTCCCGTTGAGGTGTCGATGATTACACCTTGAGGTGTAGGAGATCCTGCTGTGAAAGATGCCCCCGCTATGCCTGCAATATAGCAAGTGGATTGCTGGAAAGATCCGGAACCTTGAGTACCAATGCGGATTACGTTTTGGTCATTAGAAACTCCCAGATTGCCGATAACGATATTGTTAGCTTCATTATGTACGCCCCCATAAGTGAAACCAGCTTGATAACCAAGACCTAAATTGTTCCCACCTTCTGCTGTCATCAAAGCTTCGAGCCCCAAAGCTGTAGAGCTATTCCCCGCTGTCTGGCCTGCCTTAAAACCTATGACTGTGCAACCCCCTCCTCCTGCTCCGTTTAATGCTTGAAATCCGATGGCTACTGCACTTGAAAAGTTGGCTGCGATTAAAGCTGCTTGATACCCAATAGCCACGCTTTGGGTAGTTCCCGATCCAGCTCCATTCAAGGCTTGATAACCTAAAGCTGTATTAGATGCACCAATGGAAGAAGTTCCGCAACCGCTTCCTATTAATGTGTTACCACTGCCGTCGGTAACTTGAAGGGTTATATCAGGCGTTGAAGCGTTAAATAGAACTGAAGAACCGCAAGCATTTCCGGTATTATTTGCAAAAATTGTAACTGAACTGGTTGAAAATGGCGTTCCTGTATCCGAGGCAAAAGTTATTGGTGAAGATGATGCCGCTTGCCAAGTGGGAGAAACTCCTGCTCCGTTGCTAGTTAAAACTTGTCCAGAAGTTCCAAATCCTAAACTGCTTAATTGCCCAGTTGACGCTACTGCCACAGGAGCGCTTGCTGCTACTGTAACTCCAGAAATAGCAGCGACGAAACATTTGGTTTGAGTTGCAGGATTCCCAAGCCTCATAACTGCTGAATCGGTTACTACTCCTGGGCTGCCGATGCAGATATTATTGCTTTCGTTGGTAGCCCACGCGCTTCCAGCTGTGTAGCCTATAACAATATTATTGGAGGCTCCTCCCGCTGCACCTGTAACGCTAGCGAAAGCCTGAGAACCTATAATGGTGTTATGAAATAAGGTTGTCCCGTTCAAACCACAATTAGTTCCAACAAAAACGTTATCCCCAGAGGAAGTTTTATTCCCCGCTAAATAGCCAATTCCTACGTTGCTACCAGCTGCATCCGATTGCAAAGCTCCGTATCCCACGGCAGTCGAATACGATATTTGGCCTCCATTTAGACAAAAGGCCCCTAAAGCGGTAGTAAAACTTCCGGTAGTCCCAACAATTCCCGAGCTTTGTCCAATTATAGTATTGCCATTCGGGTCGCTAACATTAAGAGACAAAGTTGGAGTTTGAGCGTTGAATATAACCGTGGCTCCGCATTGATTAAGTACGTTATCGGCGAAAATTGTTACGGAATTTGTAGAAAAAGGGGATCCTGTGTCTCCTGTGAAAGTGACAGATGAAGCCGCAGGATCTTGTAGAGTGCAATAACCGTTTACATCGCTTGTCAAAACCTTTCCTACAGCAGGATTAGACAAATCTACGCCAGTTATATTCGCATTTCTTACTCCTGTTCCCCCGTTAATGGGGATCATTGGGTATACACCTACATCGGACATTTTAACCTCTAATAGCTAAACCAGTCTGTTCCATTATAATACAAGTTTTCTGCTGCATAATTTTGATTAATTGTTATGCTTGCTGATCCGTCAATGTTGTGTCCATTTCCCGCAATCGTTATAGGAGTAGACATTGCACTTCCGCTCTCATCCTTTATGCATAAGATCCGGTTGCTTGTCGGGGATGCTGGCAGAGTAATAGTAATTCCTGAAGATGTACATCCAATTACATAATCTGTAGGGCCAACATTAGAGCTGAGTATTACCTGCCTATAATTAGTAAGAAATTGAGCTTGCGTTTCGTTAATTGTTAGTGTGTTTCCTGAGCCAGTGGTGTAAATATTTCCGGCAGAAGAAACTCCACTAGATGATATGCCTAAACCGACAACATTAATTATACCCGCCGACGGGCTGACAGTTACACCATCATTTCCTATGAGATCGTTTACTGTCCCACCACCTCCTGATGAATTAGAAAAATCAAATGGAGGGCCAAGAGGATTAAATAGAATTGTTGTCATAAACATTCCTTATGAGAAATATGTTGCCCTGTTAGTCCATACATAAGAAAAAGTAACTCCCAAGCTTCCTAACTGCTGCCTAACTAAATTTCCACCGGAATAAGATAGTTTGACTATGTACCAAGTGCTAGCCCCTTGATCGGCACTAGGAGTATGGTTATACCCAATGTAGACGGGATTGCTGCCCCCATCATAGTCGATGAGGATCTCCATGAATTGAGCAGCGAATCCTTGGACATTTAGAAAGCTAAAATCTTTTACTTTCATTTCAAATCCTTAGTTGAGGACAAGGAAGTTTAGTATCAAAGAAGCAGTGTTGGTAGTTGCTCCCGTCCCGTTTTGAATCGTAACAACGGATTGGTTTGCTGTATTAGAATACGATTGAATGGTAAGAGCTGCTCCCGTTGTGCCACCAGTCAACCAATACCCGCACTGCGTTGAAGAGCCTGCAATTGAAGTGTTGGAGATTGTAATCGAGAACGTAGCACCAGCGGCAATGGAAGGCGTGGTAATTGTTACCTGCCCTACTCGACCATTTAGGGTAGCTGTTGTGGTCCCTGATACGGTAGTCGATGTAAACTGGAATCCATTACCCGCTGTTGAGGAAACAAAGTTTCCGTTTGTTGCCGTAATGTTTCCCAGTGTAGCTGTTAGACTTGTAGAAGCTGTAAGAGACCCTGTTACAGCTGTATTCCCAGTAGCGTTCCCGATATTCACCGCACCAGTACCGCCTGTACCGATTGTAGTTACGGCTGATCCTGAAGTGTTGATGTTTGTTGTGCCCGTGATGGCAGCTCCCCCAGCTGATACAGTAAGTCCACCAGTTGTAGCCACAAGACCCGCAGAAGCTGTCAAAGACCCTGTAACTGCCGTATTTCCTGTGGCATTTCCTATATTTACAGCTCCTGTACCCCCCGTCCCAATGGTTGTTACACCAGAACCGGAAGTATTAATTGTGGTAGTGCCTGTTATGGCTAAACCACCTGCTGTTACGGTTAGACCGCCAGATGTTACGGTAAGACCTGTTCCCGCTGTAATTGTAGTGGTGGAGGCAATTGAACCAGGAGCAATAAATGTAGAAGGAATAGAAAGAGTTGCTACTCCAGCAGAAGTAGAAACTGTTATTTGGTTAGTTGTCCCTAGAATTGAGCTTAGACCACTTTCAGAAGATGCATACCAAGTTCCAGCACCCGTAGTAAAATACACTTGAGCAGGAGAAACGCTATTGTCTTGAATTCGTGTTCCAGCTGGCTTGATATCATTAGCTGTAGGCGCTCTATTCCAGTTAAGGTATTGGGGGAAAAGTGATGGGCTTACGGCGAAGCCTTCTAATGGATAGTTACTCGATGCGTTAACCATAAAATATTACTCCTCGTCTTCGCCGCTTATTAAGCGCTGCATTTTTTGCCAGGTTTCATTTCTTCTTTTATCTGAAAGAACACCAGATGAATTTTCTTTATCTGATGTAGTTTCATTCGAGTAAGATGAATGTACTGACTTTGGTTTTGATAAGTTTTGTTCGATTTTTTCTTTTTCTTTCTTTGCCATTTTCACGTGCTTCTTGATTGCTTGATAAGCAAGCTTGGTTTTCTCCAAGCCGTCGGGCATCTTCCCTAATGGGATAGCAATTTCTGGATGGTAATATTCGAGATAAGCAAGATTCTCTTGCGAGCATACTTCTACCAGATCAGGCATCTCTTGCTTAATTGCCATTGTGTCTCTGTAAGCTCTCTCGCTCTCTTCTTGCGCCTTTCTTTTTTCTTTCTCTTCTCTAAATAAGCGCTGGATCTCATCTTGTACAAATTTCTTATGATCCGTCTGTTCGTCGTCAGGAAAAGAGCTACCTGATTCTTTTTTCTCTAGCATCACCTGGAAAGCGGTTTTAAGATCCTCAATTTCTTTCTCTCTTTTAGCTCTTTCTTCTTCTAGTCTTTTATTTTTTTCTTTCTCCGCATCAAATAGGCGCTGTTCTTCCTTTCTCTTTTCTAAGAAAGCTTTCCAATTACGGTCTTCATCGGTTTCTTTTTTTTGTTCAACAGGTTGCTGTTGTGTGATATTTTCTTGTTTTTCTTCCCTATCTTGTAGGAGTTCTGCTGTCATATGCGTAAAAAACCTATTCCTAAATTAAAAATCGCAGAGGTTGTTAATCGTTACAATCGAGGGTTGCTTATTATGCAAATGAATGTTCCTATCCATTCAATTGGCCTCCCTAAAAAAATTGTGGCCAGGTTGCAGGAGTGCAATATTACTCATTGTTTCGAGTTTCTTGATCCTCATCTCGGGAAGATAAAGGGGATTGGAGTTAAGTCCAAAAACATCATCGCCGACATACTTACCACCCATTTCCCTGTTTCTCGCGTTGAACTCGGATTCTGAAAGGAAGTCAATGCCATGCATCTTCCTTATACACTCCCAGAAAGCGGGATACCCTTTGTAGAAGGCATCACACCATGCTTTTGTCCTAGTGTCAGATCTCAGAAATAAAAAGCTTTCGGAAAGTTCAACCATTCTCTCTGGCGTAGGGAGTGACCATAAGAACAAAGCTGACTGATCGGATTTATCTATCAACCATACAGATTGATTGGGTGTTGGATCGGGGAGATAAGGCCATGCGTAAAAGTTTCTACGAATGACATATTTTAAAGTCCCTTCGCCAGGAGTGAGTAATGCAACCACACAAAACTTTGTGACATGATTGCCAAAGACATCCCAATGCCTTTCGATGCATTCAATTACACCTTTATAAGTCTCATCGGAAAATGCGTACCCTAAATCCAAATGTGTGCATGAAACGGATTCTTTTTTAGCTAATTCGTTTTGCAGCACACCAGCTGTTTTAGGGAGCGCGATGTCTTCGGATGTTTTGTGCAAGCATGTCCTCTTGTTTTTTAGAATATTGAGCTGGCTCTTGACCACCCAGATACACCGCATCGCAACACTCAGAAGTACCAACGTCAATCTCTCTGTGGTCTTTAATGTTGATAGTTTCGTCATGGATACCTTCTCGGCCTTCTGACACAAATTCATTCCTCATGTGGGGAACACTTCCGCGCTTGTCTTTCATTGTTTCTCCTATAAACCAATTCTTGATAAAGTTTCTTCACTTTTAGCTATATCTAGCTGAGCGCTTGATATCTTTTTCATATTATCAGCTTCAGCTTTATTTTCGTCTGTTTTTGCTTGTAACATTTGTTGTTGTTGCTGCGCTCTCGATACTTCTTCTGCTTCTTGCATTGCTTTTCGTTTGTTAGTAAGGATAGCAGCTCTCCACAAAGTCTTATCGGCTACATTCATTCCAAGTTGTTTGAAGTGGATGTATTGCTGTAGTTCCATCTGTCTTTGTGTGGTAGAGTAAGCACCTTCCTCAACTGCTATTCCGTAACGGTTTACTATGTTGCTGAAGAAACGAGGATCAGGATCTCTATTGAGGATGTTACGAACTTTTGACCTACTGAAATTCTTGCGTATCCCATCTCTTAGAATTTCTCCGCATTGACGGAGGCAAAAATCAGCACCATCGAATATCTTTTTGAGAGTTACAATACCTGCGGATTGGCGGAACATTTCCAATATGCCGGAGGTATCTTTGACGGATGATCCAATTAGTTCATCGGTAATACCTGTAACAGCCGAGAAATCATCCTTGAGGAGTTTCGAAAGCTCTATGATCGCTGGATTAATTACAGGAGGCTCTATTCTCTTAACCTCCTCAGCTGAGTGACCTTTTTTGAGAGGAATTACTATCCCATCTGAAGTCTGTCTAAATGCTTTCGGATCGGTTACTGCGTCTACCGGGTAGATCCATCCAGTATTGGCTTGAGATTGAAGAATGGATAGCTCTGCCATCTTACGAAGCGTGTAAAGAAACTGGAGAGATCTCATTAATCTAGCAAAACCTTGCATCCTCATACGAGGTGTGGGGGAATCCGGATAGTAATTGCACAGATTCATAGCAAAAGGGTAGCGGTCAATATTGAGAAGATTAGGGCCATCGTAATAAGGCTTTCCAGCAATGAGGATTCCTAAATTAACCGTCGGTATTTCCATCTTCTTAAACACAAGCCAAGGCATCACTTCCTTGATGTATTTTAGCTCTTGCTTATCAGCATCTCTTTCATCTTCCCATTCCACATATTCTTTGGTGTTAGGGTCAAAGATTACTTGCGCTGTTCTAGTAGTTAGGTAATGGAATTCGTCGTATGGGATGAGAGATTCAATCTTGTTTGCTAAGAGAGCTTGCTGGATTGGAAATTTTCCATCTTGTCCCCAGCCTACAGGAACATTGGCTAACTCTTTATCTCTTCCAGGAAGAAGTTTCATCGCTCTTTTCTTAGACACCCATTTCCGAGTGAAAATACCTTCGCAGTCAGTGAGATCCCTTTTGCGGAAATTAGAATCTACCATTGCCCACATTGCGGTGACGTTGGACCATTGAATATCTGGAGAGGAGGGATCTAAATTATACTCTGGGTAAGCGTGCATGAGGGCCATGCCTGTAGTACAACTAGACTCAAAGTTTTCAGAGAAGATGCCCTGGAAGTTAGACTTTTCCTCAGCCCATTTGAAACATCCATTGTAGTCATCGCATAGCTGATCTGTGTCGTCGTGAAAGGGCATCATCATGAGAGATTTTCGATGGTCTATTTGAAAGCCAGTTAGCATCCCGATGTAACGCTGCATGAGATTAATGACAAACGGATTGTTAACCTGGCTTTTTGGATCATAGAGGACATTCATGAGTTGCTGATCGCCAGCCACAAACCTTATGTCAATCTGCATCTCTGACCAAATGGGAGAAATGAAAGGTTCGTGCATTTGGTAAAAGTCTTCCGATCTTTTAACCAGGATACTTCCAGCGCTATCACTCCTATCCGTGTATCCTTGGGAAATGTTAAAACTCATGGAAGCCTATTAATTAATTCGTGCAATTCTCTAAGTGCATCGGCATGATTTTGTGGGATTTCCTTTTTAAGAGAAGATGAGACAGCAGGTTTTGACAAGGAAGCCTTATGCCTCTCTATAGCTCTTTCTTCAGCTCTTTGCTTAAATCCCAGATCTTCTTTTCTTTTCTGCTCTTCCTGTTGTCTTCGGATTGCCTGTAACTGATCCTGCTGCGCTAATCTTTGTAGATTTTGGTCTTGCTGTGCTTGTCTTTGCTGATTAGCTTCTTGTTGCAGTTGCAATTGCTGTTGCTGCAACGCTTGTTCATTAGCGGCTTGCTCTGCACCTGCTCGGGCTGTTATAGCTCCGCCCGCTGCTTGCGCGCCTAATTTGCCAAGCCCTCCCAAAACATTTAAAGGAGCGCGTTGCTGCTCCATTTGAGAAAGGGAGGCTAATTCATCTGGGCGCGCTACTCCTTGATCTGCGCGGGATTCTAGTTGCTGGCGATTTCTTCTTGCGGATGGGTTTTCTAATTTGTCTTTAACGAAATCCAGGATTTGATCCGCTGCATAACCTGCTGCAAATGCTCCGGAAGTAAATTGCCCCACTCCTGGGATGAATTTCTCCAAAGCTTTTAAGATAGTTCCTGATCCTAAGGTTCCTGCGGCATTAAAAAGCTTTTTGGCTTTGTCAAAATCTTGGATCATTTTGATTGCCTCGCTTTTTTGGTTTCTCCGCTAAAACCTAAAAGGGCAATCTCATCTAAAGGTCTAAATGTGGGAATAAGAGATTGGTTTTTCAAATCTCTAGCTTGAGAGGTAGTGACTCTGTTTTCAGGAAGTTCATTCTGCAACGCTGATATAAATCTTTTCCAATCGTAACCCTTGCTTCTAACTATATAAGCCAGAGATCCTATCAAATCTTCATCTGTGATGAGAGGCGCTACTTCTTTTGCTAGTTTTGTTTCTGGAGAATTTAAGTCAGATGATTTACCTGGCAGTTTATTCTTCAAAATATTTAAAGCAGGATTGCCTGGGGCCTTATGAATAAACCTTCCAGCTTTTGTCTCATCCAATGGGTTAAAAATGTAAGAAGCTGCCGCTCTACTTATATTTAAGTCGTGCTGCAACCTATCTAAAACTTCCTCTTCAGGAACTCCTAGGTTAGATAATTTTTTAGAGCTATCTCGGAGAGAATTGATAGTTTTTTGCTCAGATCTATTCCAGATTCCGGTATCGGAATGAATTTTTCTAATTGCTCCGTATTCTTTAGCTATTTCCTTACCCATCCTAGCGTATTTCTGTGCGATGGATCTCTCTGAAGCACCTGAAGTTGCTAATTCCTGGATTGCTTTCTGTCGCATTAAATCCAGAACTTCTCCACCTATTTCCCCTTCTTGAAGTTCCTTTCCCTTTTGTAAGAAACTAGAAAATTGCTTCTCTAATTCCGATTCTAGTTTCCCAATTCTTCTTTCTGCTTCGGCTGTAGCTGTTTGGATGTTTGGGTAATTTAAAGGCTGATAACGAAGAAGGTTGGTCGCCAGCTCATTGAGCGGCTCTACTTCGGGAGCGGCTGAACCTTGTGGAGATAATTTTGGTGAAGGTGAAACAGGGTTTGGAATACCAGACGGACTATTTTCATTCGGGAAAGGGGTTCCAGGAGGTATGGCTTGATTGCGTGCAATCTGAGATTGTAGTACTGGAGCCAACACACCTAGCAAACCTGGATCTAAACCAGGAACTGTAGCTAATTGAGAGATGAGTTGATAGGGGTCTTGTATGTTTTTAGTCGCTACATTCTCTAGACCAGATTTAAGACGATATCTTTTGATTTCTTCCGGTAGTTGCTGAGCTACTCCTTGTCCCAATGCATTGCCAAAAGAACTGGCAAATCCTCCCTGGCCTTCTGGCAAAACTTGAATTCCCATTAACTTATCCCCGTTTGATTGGCTTGTGGTTTAAGTAAACTTTGCAAGAAAGGAATCAGGCTAGAAAGCCCACCTGTAGCACCTGCGGCCAGTCCCTGGCCTAATGCTGGGGCTAGAGCTTGGAGAAAGCCTTGCGTTTGCGGCATGTAGGTATTTTGATAGAAGTTACCTAGACCTTGAGTTGCGATATTGGAAAGACCTTGCGCTCCTCTCTCTCTTAGGTTAGCTCTTAGAGATGCTAGTCTTTCTCCTAGATCCGTATTAGCTTGTAAGACTGCGTTACGATACCCAGAAGAGTTTAATGCCCCTGCTCCCAATCCAGAGAATTGTTCTGCTATGCCAGGTAAAGTTTGCTGACGAAACTGACGAATCTCTGGAGCTGCTAATGCTTGATAGTCTCCACCATTAAGAAGAGAGCGGTAGTAGTCTGCTACTTGACCAATCCCTCCACCTGCACCTGCTGTATTTCCTGCGTTGATGAGATTCTGCAATCCGGTTTGCTGAGCTGGGCCTAATATGGATCTTTGATCGAATTGTCCAGGAGTTCCGAATAAGAAGTTGCTAAACCCAGATTGAGATGCCATTAAACGCCTCCTAAATTGTCCCAATTTATTAGCCAAGATTTCCCTATCAGGATTTTTGAAATACAGTTTTGACCAACGTTAAATTTTTTTTCTAACTCTTTGCGAGAAACCCCTTGTTTGGATAATTCTATAATCTGGAGAACTTGTTCATATTTAAGTTTCCTTTTATACGCGTGAGGTTTAGAAACATTTCTTTTTTTCATCCTTGCATCTGAATTATTGTCTTTGTAAGTTCCCAAGAAGAGGTGGTCCGGATTTATACAAGAAGGCATGTCGCACCGATGGCAAACAAGAATTTTAGGGTCTAGTTCTCCTCTAAATAATTTCCATGATAGACGGTGAGCTAGTATATTTTTCTTTTCAAAGCTGATATACCCATACCCCTGTCTATGTTTTGCTCTTTGCCAAATCCAACATCCATTTTCATTTTTACTGGAAAATGTCTGTAGTCTATATTTCATGAATTCTATGTATTTAGGGTGACCTACAAAGCTTTTCATTGTTAGCTAACCCCAACTGCGAATTCGATAACTACCAAGCACTGGTTGTAAGAAGAATAATCACTCGCCGTAGTGACAATTACATTAGTCGCATCCATAGACAGAACTATATCACCAGGAGCTATTGAATAATACTGCAAGCAGAAATATTTCAGATCTGTTGTGTTATTAGCTGCTAAATAAAGATTTAATATCCTAAACGATGAATTGACGCTAAGATTATGTGCCATAGATTTAGTAGCTGCATTTGGCAAGCTACCAAAAACGACAGTAGTTCTAAGAACATCATAGCTTTGGGAACTAACATAGATTTGTTTCCCCGATGGTATGATTTGATTTGAGTAAATTCCAATGGATTTAGAGTTAAGAAAATTGGTTGTCTGAGTGAGGTACCAATTGAAGAAATTTCGAGCTTCTTCCCACTTCTCGGGTATGTTTCGAAACTCTGCAAAGTAATCAACGAATGTAGTATTTACATCATTGCTCATGTGGGAGTGAATATCCTTTTAAACGAGAGTGTCCAGGCAAACTGAGATACGTTAGCAAATGCCATTGGCGTAATTGCCTGTAAAAGATTTCCAGAAAATTGGAATGCAATCGAATTAGGATCAGTCAAAGTTGTTACCACTCCGTGAGATCCACTATAAAAAAATACACCATAACATACGGTTGGAGTAGATAAAGGTGTAGTGGCTATAAGTCCGGATCCAATTATCTCTCCAAAGCAATACAAAGAATTTGTGAAATCAAAAATAGTCTCTGGAGTATTGGGAGGGAGAGTTATCCCCGATGCAGAGGATTGCAATGGTAGGATCGGAGAGGCAACTACACCAGAGGGGCCGCAAAGGTATTGCAAGATGCCTTGGTTGCCTGAAGCTTGCTGGAAAGAAAAAGCTACTGGATCAGTGGTTGTAACAGGAATGGCGGATTGCACAGGCATTTGTATGACTTGATGCTTTCCGTTGTTAGAGGTGGCATCATTGAATGCGTAATGGTCTACTCCAAAACTGGCGTTAAGGAACCCGTTATTATTTAGTAAATCTCCCTGCGAATCGGAGAGAAGATCATTGGGTTGCGGGATTGATTCGTTGAATGGCATTAGCCACCTCCTAAAGGATTAAGCGGCCTTCCTGCCTTTCTATTCCATATAGTCAATGAACTCATTGAGAATGGAGTGTAGAAGTCATCGGAAGCCATGGTTGCGTTATCAAGAGAAAAACTAAATGAAACCATGTTAGATCTCTGGTTCATTAGAGCGCGGTTATTTGACTGACTTAGCAAATAAGATGTAGGATTGCCCAGTGATAAGTAGCCCCCGAAAATAGCGTCGGTATTGGTATTGTCTGGGGGAAAATTAGTAGGATTGCTTGTGTTGAGAGATGAGTACGCCGATAGCTTTACATTCACGCCTTGATTTACATTTACTAAAGCATCTATGTATGGAACGTGTATGGATTGCCCTTCTCGCAGATGGTTGAAAGCTTTTGTCATTAGGAAGAAATTGTAACGAACCTGTATCAGTCCACCCCCAATGTATTCGCCCATATCAGAATTGGGGATAATGACAGGAATGGTAAATTGGTTATTGGCAGGATTGAGTGAGTAAAGAGTGAATGTGTTTGCATTAATCGGGTTTACTTGACCAACTGTCTGGTTAAGATAACTCCAATCTCCTACAATCCCATCAATCATTACGATGGTGAGATTTTCTATATTGTGAGATGGCGATGTGAATACACACGCTTTATTTCCAGAAACTTTGGTTATATTAGTAATCTGCAAAGATATTTCCTGTTGCACTCCTGAATCGAGATAACCAATAAACCCTTGCTGATTTCCTCCACAAATATATGGCTGTCCTGCCGTTTCAGCTTTCCAGGTAAAATCAGACTGCTCCCAAGGGAATGACGCTTGCGCCCAGGTGATAGACTGTGTTTCTCTGAAATACCCAAGACAAGTTAGAGAATCCTCATACATTGCCCATGTATTATTCTCGTAGTTGTAGATTAAGCGTCGATTAGGGTAAATAGTGGGGAATCGACCTGCTTGATAAGGGAAAATATAAGAGTTGCAACGAAGTATGTAGTCCCGAATGCCATAGACTCTGGCTAGACCTTCATTGTCTCTAGAAATGTCAAATACGAAGTTGATGATCTTCTTGTCTATGGCATCAACAGAAATGGGAGTTGTGTTGTCTACTGAACGGGTTCCTATGTTCTGCACGTAAGAACCCATATTAACGCCGCTAAATCCGGATTGTGTTCCTTCGTTGTCATCTACGAGGTCTACTTTGAAAGGAGCGATGTTCATTCCAGTATGGGTAAGAACATATGTTTTTGTGGTTGTCTTTATGATGATTTGATTCATCACACTATAGACACCCTCAATAGGTTCGTTGGTAGGAAGATCTTGCGTATATCCTTGGCCAGGAATGGTGTCATTCCACGCATTTGGATTGACTGCCGTTATGATTGCAGATGGATAGACAAAGGGAGTTGTTGCAGCAGACGCTCTAATCCGATTAGGGTAATTTACAATGGATGAAATAGTTTCTCCCTCCCAAGTATTGAAGGCATATAACCTTCCGCGAAAAGGTATCAGGAATGATGCCTGGAATAGACGCTGAACATTTGTAGGAGGGGGAGTTGGTGAAGTTGCTTCTGTAGTATCTACCGGAGGAGAAAATGAATACCAAACCGCAGAACCGATACAGTTAGAATACTTAATGGGCTGAGATAATGAATCTGCTCCCTGTATGTTGGTGATCCAAAATACTTTGTTATTGCTGTTATCAAAGTAATAGTTCTGCGAATAAGGAAGATTGTAGTCGCTCAGATTCCATGTGGTGCCCGTAGGGAATTCTTGAAAGACATTGGCGTTATAACGATAGGTATATTTGGTATCCATGAAGATGTTTTGAATAGAGCCATCATTCGCATAACGATCGAAAATTCCCATAGCAGGAAGAGACGGAAAATAGGTAAATGTAATAGAGGCTGCTGTGGTGGCTGGTTCGGTTGTGGTAAGGGTGACAACTCCCGTGGCATAGTTTATTACTCCACTATTACCACCAGTCGAGCTAGTTAATTTCCCATCTCCCTGATCCGTAAAAACAACAGTGCCTACCGTAATTACTACCGAACCAATATCAATCGCCGCATTAGGCTCTCCTGTTATTGGAGATGCTAATTGAGAGTAAATTGTAAATTTCCATGGAGATGCGGAAGAGGTGCCTAGAGATGCTGAGGTAAGAGTCCTGGCTAATCTTCCGATTAGATTCCATGCCGCTCTTCTTCGTACTGTATTGAGGTAAGTGAAAGTGTTTAGAGATTGGGGAAAAGCATCGTCCGCCAATATTTGATTTGGCTGATACTGAACAAGTCCAGTAGAAAATTTGTCAATGGTTAATGGTTGCGCGCTCAATACCAATATCCTCCGTAAGGATACTGTTGAGAAGCATATGGCCCTTGCTGATTGAATATGGTGGCATTTGCTTGGCCTATCTCTTCGTTTGCTTGCCTTTCTAGGACTCTACCCTCTGCTGCTTCAAACATGGGGATTAATTGCATCTTACGGTCATTATCCCCGATGCGATCCAGAATGTTTATGGCCACTCCTAGAGAGATGTAGCGCTTGAAGTTGTTAAGGAATGGAGAATTTGTAGAGTTCAGCATCTGGACAGGAGTCATATAGGCTTCCAGAGTGATCTTATGTGTTTTTGCAGGAATTGGGCGTATTACGATTTCGTTATTCCAATAGAGTAGAGAGGTAGGTCTAGCACATGAAGCCTGGAAGTATTGCACTTGAAGAGTTGCATTTGCTGCGGGAGCTGTCGGCCATGTGATTGTTACCTGACCAGTGAGGTAGTTTATTTGCCCTACAATGTTGTTATAAGGAGGGTTCGGGAGTGGGTTAGGCGGAAGAGGAGATAGTTGCGGGAATGGAGGAACTAAATTACCCACATTATTCCGAGTGACAAGCAGCAAATTCCCAACGAGTTGTTGGTAGCCTCCATCATCTGCGCATATGAGTTGATATCCGGTTGTATCTGGAACTGAACAAACGAAAGTGGTTCTCCCAATCGGGGAAGTGGGAGAAGTAGGCAAGATGAAGCTAAATGTCTTATTCGTTCCGTCACCAACGGCAGGTTGCGTGTAAGTTGGTACATTAGGCCACCATCCATAGAATTGCGTTCTATCCTTGTACAAGGTCATGCGGATTCCGCTATCAATAAAAACAGGATCTCGCAGAGATTGGTATTGGTTTACATCAACCGGGTATCGATCTACATATGGAAGAGTGTAGATCGTATAGACCGTGCGTAGCTGATCTAGTTTTATTGATTCAGGGATGTTGGCTGTGTAGAAGTAATTTATCTCTTCCTGAATAGTAGAAGAAGGCAAGATAAGGGTAGATGATATCCCAATGTATTCTCTTGCCTCTGCTTCAATCGCCGCTACTGTGTAATTGGCCGGAGTTACTGCACTCATTAGGTTACATCAAGTACGAAGTGATGGATTCTTTTCTTTGGGCCGTCTTTGGTGATTGGATTACCGTTGGCATCAATGCTTCCTTCGCGTTTCTGGATCATGCGATTTTCATCGTTTACTTGCGCCACAAGACCTTTAGGCACTTTGTAGACATGATCGTGGAGGAAATGAAATAGATAGTAAGGCTCACCTGCGCCAGCGTAATAATCTTTGGAAAGGCTGCCGTTTTCTTGGTTCTTGTGATTAAGGTAGCGAACTTCTACGAGTTCGGAATCAGCTTTAATTTTCTTTTCTAACTCTTCTCTTTTCTTAGGATCTACGTTCTTGAAACGTTTTGATTTTGGTACTTGATTGATGAGCGTGTGGATAAGTCCGTGTTCGATACCATTTGCTGTCATCATCTTCATCATAATTTTAATCCTTGTTTATTGTTAAAAATCTCCCCCTACGTTTCCATAGGGGGAAAACTAAAATGCTTTATTCGTATCTAAAGGCCATCCACTCTATGACATCGCCGTTTTGCCCAGCAGGACCAGAAGCACCAGGATACAGATACATCGTTGGCGTTGGGTAAGCAGACTGGAAAGGTGCTTGCGTCACGTTGTAACCGTATTGGATGTTTGCCACTGGATCATAATATGCATGCTGTCCGTCAGGAGCTACCGTAGCAAATCTAGCCACAGTAGGAGCAAGACCACTTGCTGGCCATGTCCATGTTCCTGCGCTGGATGTATTAAGGTCTGTGGTGAGAGTGTACGTTCCGTAAGTGGTGAATGTTCCCACTGATAGAATAGTAGCCTCTGCACCTTCTATAGATGGCATGTTGTAATTAGTAGTGTTAGCCAAACGAATCTTCATGCCAGGCTGATAGTTGGTGATCGCGGAAAGTGTGATCACACCATTAGTAGCATTAGAAATGTTTGTGATAATCGCGTACTCTGGGAGAACTGGCTCGAAAGGCCCAATCTTTTGGAACTTGAATGCCGTTGAAGCTGTAAATCCAGTGGTATTTAAACCTGCCAACGTGAAGTTACTACCAGAAACAGAAGAAACGGTAGCTACAATACCTGTGATCTGCGTCATGTTATTAACGCCTGTCAACCGAACCCTATCTCCGTTGGAGAGAGTGTTTGTTGCAGTTGCCACAGCCGGGCCAGCTGCTGTAATCGCTGTTCCTGTTTGTATAGGATAGGATACAGAACCTGGGCCTGGATTGTAGACAAATCCGCCAGAAGTTTCTACAGAAGTTAGGTTAGCCAAAACTGCTGGAGTAGTAGCATATGAAATGAATGATGTAAGCTCGGCACCACCTATCGGTGTTCTGTCTGCAAACCATTCGAAATTGAAACCAACTCCATTTGTTTGAGCTGCTGCTTGTGTAAGGTTCAGTACACGAAAATAATTAATTCCGCCTGGAACAGGAATGTATTGTCCCGCACCTGTGGAAACGAATGAACCACCTTGAACTAATGAAATACTCATATTACACCTGCGCTGTTACGTTTAAGCCAGTGATCCAGCTTTGGTTTTGTACGCATCTAGCTAGAGCAAATTTAGCGTATAGGCCAGAGTTTTGAGCTACGTTAGAAACAACCCAGTCAGGACGAGTGCCAAGACGGTGTGTGTAGCGTGTTTGCTCAATCTTACCGATAGCTTCAATGCCGTAGAGAGGGATTGGGTAAACGTTGTTACCTTTATCGGATGCGTTAGGAATTACTTGACCTTTGGAAGAGATGAAGAAGCGGAAACGTCCAACAGAACCGTATTCCTCTTTCTTCACGCTTTCTCCGCGACCAGGATAGCTTGATTTAAGAACAAAGTTCTCAGTCAAGTTCATAGCTGCGGTAAGATCCGTATGGATCAGGCCAAGGTAAGAGTCCATGCGCGGAGATGTTCCAAATTGGTCAGTAGCCATCACACTTTCGAGAACGGTTTGGGTGTCATTTGTGTTAAGGACACCTTCTTTGTTCAAGAAGTCTTCGTATGATGGGTTACTGGGAACATCGCCGTTACCCCCGCCTACCGCGTCTGTATAAGATACGGAAGAGGCAAAAAGGTCACGCATAAGGATATCTTCCTTGTTACGCATCCATTGCCCCATTAATTGCATGTACTTTGCAAGGGTGCCGCGGTTAGACCATAAATCCGTTCTATTACTTTCGGCTGTCTATTGCCTACTGACCCATACGGGCGGGGAAACCTCTTCGGATTTCCCTCTCAATATTTCTATTGAGGCTTGACTATCGCATATTTCTTTGCTTGTACAAAAAAATCCCAAAAATTTAGTCGATCACGGTGCCCATTAATTGAATATGTGCTATCATTAACGTGAGAGTAAACATTAGGTGAAAAATGTCTAAACCAAGAAAATGGGTTGCTTATGTTAGAAAAGAATATTCTGTTGAACAATGTGCCTATATGGCTGGCCTCGTTGATGGCGAAGGCTCTCTTGTCATTGCTTATCCCAAACGAAGGGATTTCCAGACCTACATTACCATTACAAGCACCACTCCTAAAATAATTGAATGGATTGTTGGCGTGTTTGGTGGTTCTATTACCACTTACACCCAAAAACAAACCCCCAAAAACTCTAGAAAAATGGCTTACAAATGGCAAGCAACTGGATACAGACTTGACCACATCATTGAAGTGATTTACCCATACCTTACCGAAAAGAAAGAACAAGCGGCCGTTCTCATTGAGATGAGAAAGACTTTTTCTATCCATTACAGAGGAGTTAAAGGTAAACCAGGAGCCGCAGCACTTCCCGATGAAATCGTTAAAAAGCGAATTCATTTGTGGGAGACTCTGAAGGCTCTTCATGTTCGTGGTTACTCTAATCATAAATTCTCTTAATTGCTTCCGCCTTGTTATCCGTCTGCTTATGCAGCGAGGAACTCCAAGTCAATTATATCGGGTTTATACAGGTCAATTTTTCCTCTAACCTGTTCATTTACAATTATTGATTTAGCAAATATTTCCATATCTGCATCAATATCAGTTCTAACTGGAACTTCAGGAGCGGGATCTATTCCAGATCCATCAAGTTGTCCACCAACTAATGAAAGAGGCGCAAATCGGCTAAGCCGAGTAGTTTTACCGATAAACGCTTTGGCATAGTGCTTTTGCGCACCAAAGCTGTGAATCAGGTTAAATTGTGGTGTTGAAAGGAAAAAGTCCGAGGCTTGCAATGGTAGCTCAGGACTATTATTTGCAATGGTAGTAATACCAGTAGCTGTAGTCATGGTTGTACCCAATGATGCTTTACTCTTTGATACCTGGGGGGCAAAACCCATATGCCTTGGTCGCTAACCTTAGTATCGTTAGTTGCCTTGGCGAGAGGCGGTACAACCATAAATAGAGTCAGCTAAACTCTACAATTCACATCTTAATATAGAGTTGTTATATTCTCAATACATGTCTAGCAACAAATTAAGCCCAAAACAAATCCGGTCAATACAAGAGTGTGATGCCAGAATGAATTTCTGGATTGGGAGCATTAGAGCAGGAAAGACTTTCGCATCTTTGCTGGCTTTTATCTACTGGCTAAAGAATGGCCCTCCTGGAGATGCGATGATTGTGGGTGTGTCAAGGACTACAATCCAGCGTAACATATTGAAAGAGTTATTTGAATTGATGGAGTTTCCAGAGCCAAATGAAAACAGGATGTACTCCACGGTTTATGGTAGGAGAGTTTATTACGTAGGAGCGAAAGACGAACGCGCTGTGGCTGTAATTCAAGGGGCAACCCTTGCTTTAGCTTATGTGGATGAAATTGTAAAGATACCCAAGCAGTTCTTTAAGATGCTGCAAGGAAGATGCTCAGTCCCAGGAGCAAAGATATTCGGAACCGGAAACCCAGAAGGGCCAAACCATTGGTTTAAGAAAGAATATTTGGATGACCGCCATTTAGATTTGAAGCACTTTAAGTTTATATTGGATGACAACCCTTCTCTGGACAAGAAATACATAGAGAATATCAAAAAAGAATACACGGGGGTTTGGTACAAAAGGCTAATTCTTGGTGAATGGTCGGTTGCCGATGGATTAGTATATGACCATTTTTGCGAGGAGAATTTGTATGAGGGAGATCACTTCCCGCCAGCCTACTACATTGCAGGAATTGACTATGGAACTAGCAATGCGACGTGTTGCTTGCTGGCCGGAGTCTATCCAAAAGGATTTACAAAGGTACGAATTGTCAAAGAGTATTACTATGATTCAAGAGCAAGAGGAAGATCGAAAACAGACTCGGAATTAGCACTTGACATATACCAAATGCTAAAAAGCTATTCCAATCTACGAACCGTATATGTAGACCCTAGTGCTTTGAGCTTTAAGATTGAGCTGGACAGGAAGGGATTGCCTGTAGAGGATGCGGATAACGATGTGTTAAATGGAATTAAAGTAGTCAGCTCTATGCTTTACAATAGGCAGGTTGTAATCAATAAAGAATGTACAAATTTGATCGACAGCCTACATTCATACATTTGGGATAGCAAAGCAGCAGATAAGGGTGAAGACAAGCCAAAGAAAGAAGATGACCATGGCGCTGACGCATTAAAATACCTACTATATAGCGAATTCCCAGACGCAGAAACAGATGATGATCGCCATAGCTGGACGGTAGATAAATGGAAGAGAGAAATGCGCGATTATTCGATTAGTGAAATGTTGGATATGAACTTGAGATAATATGATTTCTATCACTCTTATAAGCGATTTACATGGATACAAACCCAAACTGGAAGGCGGAGATTTACTCATTATTGCTGGTGATCTGACTGCCAGTAATGCCTACAGTCAATACTCTGATATTTTTGATTGGATCGAGGAGCAAAATTATAGGAAAAAGATTGTGGTTGCAGGGAACCATGACATGTTCATAGAGGAAGAAAATTACAAAGGCCCACAAGGAAAGCAATTCGATTACTTGTGCGATTCGGGAATTGAATTTGAGGGTTTCAAGATATGGGGAAGCCCTTGGCAAAAACAATTTGTAGGGCAGAACCCAAACTGCACAGCTTTTTCATTGCCATTAGAGAGCCAGTTAGAAGAGAAATGGAATCTTATACCGGATGAAACCGACATATTAATAACACATTGCCCTCCATATGGAATTTTAGATGAAGATGGATTTAAGGGAGAAAGATGTGGAAGCGATACTCTGCTACATCGGGTTAAACAAATAAAACCATACCTGCACGTTTTTGGACATATCCATCATTCATATGGAATGAAAAAAAAGAGATGGTTCAAACCTATGAAAGAAATGGTTGATAGTGTTGTATATCATTCTCCCGTTACTACATTTGTAAATGCAGCTCAGATGGATGAGAGATACAGAGCAATAAACAAACCAATAAGAATTGAACTAAAGAACGATGATGAGCCTAGGCATTCATAATTTGAGAGATGTTTTGTTGAGAGTAGCGTACTTATATCAACACGCTCCAGAAGAGCTGAAAGGCGAATATGAGAAGGTGGCTCGGATATTTATTGAGAAGGGGAAAAGAATTGTAGAACAGTACGAAAGAGAAAAAGCGGCAGCTCCTCCTCAAGAACCGCCAACTCCTCCGGGCGCTGAGGCAATACAATCTACCGTTCCTGGAATAGCAAGAGAGCTGTGGGCTCTGGCAAGAGGTAATCCAGATGTATTCACGGCTTACGCAAGGTCTTACCCTAATGAGGAGCTGCAAAGAATTGCCGCAAATCCTGCGCAGTTGAATCTATTGATGAACCAGATAAACAATACGCAGACGGAAGTTTTGGGTTCGCCTGTTGATGGGATACCGCAAGCGCCATTGAAGAGTAGCAACATTTTTGGGACTAGATATGATAGATTGCAAAAATCGCTCCGTGTTCGCTTTCAAGATGGAAGCGTTTACAAATATTCGGGAGTTCCAGAAATAGTAAACGATTTATTTGCAAAAGGCGCAGGAACATGCCGCACTTCAGGAAGAAATAAACACGGATTTTGGTTTAAAAATAAAAACCCATCTATGGGAGCAGCTTTCTATAATCTAATAAAATTAGGAAGATATCCCTACCAAAAAATAAAATAAATTGGGTAATATGTTTTCTAAAAACATATGAGCTTTTAATGCCTGACCATTCACTCAGACGAGAAAGGAACTTTAGAAAACATTATTATGTTTCAGAATCTGGATGCTGGGAATGGACTGGATGTAAAGATTCATATGGTTACGGAATCTGTGGAAGAAACACAAAATCTCATAGATATTCTTATTTGATTCATAAAGGAGAAATCCCTAAAGGCATTTGTGTTTGTCATAAATGCGATAATTGCGGGTGTGTAAATCCAGATCATCTTTTCCTTGGAACTCCTGCGGAAAATAAAAGAGACTCGGTTTTAAAATCACGCCATCCTCATGAAGAAAAACACGGATCAGCAAAACTGACAAAGAAAAATGTGATCGAAATAATTTATAGGTGCGGGAAAGGAGAAACAGGAACTTCATTGGCAAAAGAATACGGAGTAACACCTGGTCTAATTTACAACATTCTAAAAAAAAGATCTTGGAAAAATATAGAAAGAGAAAAAATATTACTCAGCAAAATTAGAAAAGGGATAAATTGTAGTTGGTGCAAACTAAATGAAAAAAAAGTGTTGGATATAAAAAAAATGATACACAAAGGAGTTCGAGTAAAAGAAATCGCTGAAAAATTTTCAGTAAGTCAATCGCTCATATATTTAATAAAAAACGGCTCTATGTGGTCTCATCTTTCTGTTCAACCTGCGCCTCTTCCTTCGGGTTCTTCATCCTCATAATCTCATCCAGCAAAGCCTGAACCAATGTGTTTTTCTTGGTTAGATCTTCAAGATCTGTATCTTTTTGCCCTAGTCTGTATTTACCGAGGTGCAAAAGCATTTGTATGTTTCCGTCTTTAATTGCTCTTTGAAATTGCTTTTTGTGAATTAATTCATCTCCAACCGCTCTTTTTTGTTGCGCAAAAACTGAAAAGCTTACCCCATGCTCATCGGGGCATCGGTTGTACAATGTATCTACGCAAATCCCCATACTTGCAGCAATTTGGGTAGCATTACAACCTTGCACAAGAGCATTCCCTACAGCGTCCCAATCTATTACTTTTGGAGGAACGCCTCTAGGATTTCGGCTAGGTCTTTTAGATGGATTTTCTTGAGGTGTTTTATTTTCAGTGTTTTGATCTGTACTTGTCTTCGGATCTAAATCTGGATAAAGAGAAATATTGCTTTTTTTTTACGTGGCATTATCTAGCTCTTACTTTTCTTTCAGCCAATTTAGCTAACTTTGGATTTTTGTCATCCAAATTCATAGCTCTGGATTGACCTTTATCGTTAATACTAAAATCATCGACTAATCGACGAGACTTTTTTACGGCTTTTTTGACCGTTTTCTTTTTCATTTACTTACCTTTTTTGTGCATTTTACCGAGAGTTTCGGCTAATCTAGCACGTTTTGCGAGAAGGGGGTTTTTGGAATGTTCAGCTTTCTTTATTTTTGCCTTTGGGATTTTCTTTCCGGCAGGAACTTTTAAAGATTTGTGAAGTGCGCCAGGTTTCTTGATAGCGTCTTTAATCCACATCTTTTTAGCCATGATATTCATCCCATATGTACTTCATATAAACTTCAATCTTAGTTGGAGACCCTTTAAACTTCAATTTAGTTTCATTAACCATCCGACTTAACGTTTCATCATCATGAGAAATTCGGATTCCATCATGATATAGAGGGAACTTTTGTGTCAGCTTTTGCTCATCATCTGAAACTACCACTTTGAATTCAGTAAAATCTTTGCCTGAGCTATCCATTAAAAACTCTTATCATGATGATTAAACTCTTTCCCCAAATTCTGTAATACAGCCCCCAATTCCAAAGCTTCTGTCGCATCTAATTCAACAAGGAACTCTTCTCCTCTCCTGTCTTTATAATGGAACGCAATGCAATCTGATCCATCACCATGATTATAGGAATAGAAAACTGAGATGGTGTCTTTGGGATCGCTTTTACAGATTCTCGTCATAAACGATCAATGTAGCAAACGCATTCTTATTGGTAAATGCAATATAACGAACTAATTAAACTGGCCCAGAAACAGACCAAGACTGCTAGATCTGACCTTCCTTGAATAACTAGCATTATACTAGCTCCCAGAAGGGTACAGATTAACGAAGCTGTAACTTTCTTGCTTAGCACAAAATTCTCCTGATTAAATGCAACATTTGATTTGCCTTAAAATATACATATCCCTATGATTGTTGACAACAAAACAGGAGCATTCCCAATGGTTTTTGGGGTGTGTTTGATGGCATTTTTTTACCATCATGTTTTTGATAAATGACAGAATGAAGTTTCAGTAAAAGGATTTTGGGTATGAGCGGAGGATCTTGGGATTACCTTTGTTACAAAATGGAAGATGCAGCAAAAAATCTGTTAACTGAAAAATGCATTTATAGACGTTCTTTTGGGGATTGGATGAGACTAGCAGCAAAGGCTATGCATGACATTGAATGGGTTGACAGTTGTGACTATGGAGAAGGTGACGAATTGGAAGCGATAAAAAAGATAGTAAATCCAAAAGATTGCCTCAATATTTGCATGAGTGACATTGAAATAATGATTAAAGAGTTGTCGCAAATCGTAAATAATATTAATGGGAAAAGGACTTTATAGATGAGCGAATGCAGAAAAGTGATTTGTGATATGTGCCAAAAAGATTTAACAAAAACATGGGATTTAACCGCCTACTCTATAAGGGTCGCGAATAGATCTATCCCCCATGTGGGCACGAGTCTTTACGCAATATATGTAAAACCTCACCTAGATCATGATTTGGATTTTTGCAATTTAGAGTGTTTAAAAAATTTTCTTGGGGAAGAAGTAGATAAATGAATTCATATTACGTCCGAACCTCTAGTTCAATCGATTACAACTTACAAGCTCACCACTTTTGCATAGTCGATGGAATATTGTATTTCTACAACGAAAACAATGATGTGAGTTGGTGCATAAAAGAGTGGGTGTCATTTTTTAGGATGGATGCTCCCAAGACACCAGAATCACCAGACGAATTTTATGAATCGATCGGTAATTAAAGGGATGATAATGACTGAAGAAATAAACCAAAAAATCCTCCAATGGATGTCCTCCATTGAATCTGTAACAAGCGAGGAACTCCCTAAATTTATACAAGAAATTGCGACGTATGGGTTTTATGAGGCAGTTTTTCTGTCCGCTTTATCTATGTTAGCCTTTTTAGGAATATCTTTGGGTTGGTTATGGATTTTTAGAAATTTTGACAGGATAGAAAGAGAAGCTCAGCCTTTTTTGGTTGTTCCAGGGGTTATTTCTCTTATAGCTATTATTCCCATAGTAATTGGAATTTGCGAAAATCCTTCAAGAGCAATCAAAGCAAAATGCGCTCCTAAACTTTATGTAATAGAAAGGATGATGAAGAAATGAAATTCTCAGCAGCAATAAAAGCCCTTGAAGAAGGCAAAGCGGTTAGAAGGACAGATTGGGAAAAGACATATTGTCTAGTAAAAATAAATGATGAGCTTAGGCAGTACTTTCGGGAATCTTGTTTTTCCTTAAAAACAGAGTTTAACTGCGCAGATTTTTACAAAGAATGGGAACTATACGAAGAACCCGAGAAGACTTATTGCTTTATGGACGTGGTTAGGGGGTTAAGAGAAGGGAACAAGTATAAGCACAAGAATTGGAGAGATTGGAATATTGCATTTGACAAGTGCATTTATTTACAAGGGAAAGGGTTTGACCCATCCATGCAAGTACTTTCATTAGAAAATTTTGAGGCCACAGATTGGGTAGAGGTGAAATGATGGAAGCTAACTTAACTTTCGAAGACCTAGACGAGGAAGAAAAAAGGGAAGTTTTTGGGGCTATTGTGGAATGCTTCCAGGAAATAATTGAGGAGTCGGATGAAACCGACATGTGGGCTCAAAGGATTCAATCAAGTAACGCCGATTTTATGAAAGAGGTGTTGGAGGAAATATCCCTAACTCGATTTCAGAGAGCGGATGATGGGAATTTAGTGTTTATTTGAAAGAGGTGAAATAATGCCGTGTTTTTGTTGGATCAGCGACAGCGCAATCGAACCCGAGATGAAGATCATTCGGGAACATGCTAGAGAAATTATTAAACAAGCCAGAATAATAAATTACAAAGGAGATCTTCATTCCGACGCGGGGCCACTTCCTAGATCTATAATGGGAGACGTACACTCTCTTTTGGATGATCTATGGTTGGGGAAATGCTCTGAGACAGGTGAAGAGGTAAAATGAGCGAGCGCATGAAAATGCTTGAAGAAGCCGGTCTTTTAGGATGTTTGGACGGGACTGGTGTAACATCTACCAACTATAAGGAAATTTTGTACGGAGGAAGTGTGTGCGGTGAATGTAATTCGATGAACGTAAACAATAAAATGGATAAATGGTTTGATTTTAACGTTTGCCAACCAAAAAACAATGCAATTGTATATGTCAGTGGGAATCCTACTATTTGCTGCGAAGAAGACATGGATGAAGAACAAATTTGTAGATGCGTATTCAAATTAGGAGTTCATTCATGGAAACCAGACATGTCCTGGTTCGATATTTATGGCGAATTTTTTCTTTGTGATGATGAAGAAGGGCGCCATATGATTAATATATCGGGATGGAGACCGGTTGAATGAACAAATGTAAGGAAGCCAGATGTCCTTTTTGCACAAACTTATTAATCCTCGATGAAGGATCTTTGTTTTGTGAATGTTGCAAATGGCGGGGATGGATTTACAAATCACTAACCAAATGCACTGAATCTGGGTGCCGAAACCTAGAAACTCGTTGCAAAGACTGCGGGAGATGCGTTTGCGAAAAGAAGTTTCCTAAGAGTGAGTGGATTGGCGTTGAAGACAGATTTCCCCCAAACGAAGATTGGGTTTTGGTGTTATGTAAAGGGTTTTTCTTCCATATAGAAAGCCCATTAAAACAAACGCCTTCGTTAAGAATTTTCGAGGGAAGATTTATTCGATCATGGGGATGGGATCTTCCCTTTTGTGGGGATAAAGATGTACATGTTACTCACTGGATGCCTCTCCCAACTCCGCCGGAGGGAAAATGACGGAAAAAGATAAAGAGTAAGCAGGATGAAGAAATGAAATTCAGGAAAAAACCGGTTGTTGTTGAAGCAGAACAGTGGTTTATAGGAAAGGAAATTGAAGGGCTTCACTACGGCCAAGATTTTGGCATTACTCATGTTTTCCCACATATTGAAACCTTAGAAGGAAGAATGATTGTGAGAGAAGGAGATTGGATCATAACAGGAATAAACGGAGAAAAATATCCCTGCAAACCCGATATATTTGAAAAAACTTACGAGAAGGTGATAGACTGAAAACAAATAAGAGGCCATATGGCACCCCCAGTCAATCCCACAGTCAAAGTGGAAGTAAACGACTCTTGTAATTGGTGCTGCCTTAAAACCAAAGCCAAAGAAGAAATCCAACAACCACCCCAAGAACGTGCTACCTCTGAAAGTGTCAGCACTGTACAGGCACGCGTAACTGAGATATACCACGAACACATCCACCGACCCAGACCAGAACGCATATTGCCACGATCTCCCGAATTAGACCCGATTGCGGGTCGTTCCTACGTGGTTAATGCGGAGGGGGAGCCTGTGAGAAGGTATTCGACTTCAAGTGTGAGGTATTCTTAACACTGAATTGCCAATATAACACTCATTTCCCACTATCAGACAAATCCTGGAATTTAACTCCCATATTGGACAGGAACCACTTCATGCATTCTTTTCTATCAATACCATTAGCTTCACTAAACAAATCCACAAATTTGCTCAAATCCAATCTCCCATCTTCACACGAAAAATGTTCTATTTTTTCTTGTGGAGGAACGACTATATGAGTTTCTAAAAATAAATCCTGAAATTTGGAATAAAGTTCTAAATTTTTAGAATTCATAAATTTATCTCCTTTTAAACTCTACTTTCCTTCGCATCTGCAACAGAATACCACCTAGATAAGTAGTGTTACACAAAAAATAAACGTCGTTTTTTGCCTCCAAAATTTGCCATCAAAAAACAACCATTTAAAAGTTTGCCTCAAAATAAACCCATAACCCCTTCCTCTTCTTCCTTGCCAAAATTCAAATACTCATTTGGAAGGGTGTAGATGTATTCATCCAGGCAGCAAAGCGAAACATCGGGCTTCTGAAGCTGCTTTTCAAGCAGTTCTATGGCTTGTGTAGGAAGCTTGCCTAAACTTGCTGCATCCAGAGTAAATCCGATAGAACCTTTCTTCCAGCAAAGAGATCCAAAGGTAACTTGTTTGCGAAGCTTGAATTTTCGGTCTTTGTAGAGGTCTATAATTTTTCTTTGGATGACTAGAGTTGGATGGTTGCGGTTAATTTCCAGGAAATTCCTTACCTGCATTTGGATAAATTCTTTGTAAGGCATTTCAAGTTCGGGAGTGTTTAATTCGGAATTCTTCCTCATCTCACTCACCTCTTCGTCTGTCAAAGCGTTTTTTGGAATAGACATCCAGTGAACTATTTCAGTTAACGTACATTTCTCTTCCCAAGGATTTTTGAGCGGCACTCTGTTATCCAAAGAATTTTGTTTATCATAACAAATTTTTTCCTTGGTAGCTTGGATATCCATAGAATTAGCTACTTCTTTCAATTTATCTTTTCTCAAGTTTCTCAGTTTCATAGCCTTATTTTCTCCTCTTGACAGTATTGTTATTTTAGGCATAATTACTTGAAGCGACACGCTTCCCGTAGCGAAGCTACGGTTGGTGCGCGAGGGTAAACAGCTATCGCTGTCCCCGCCGCCCAACCCCTGGAAGGGGGTACGCCGCTTCAAGTAAAAGTGCCTAAATACACCAATGTAAAGCCAGGATTTATAGATTTTTCCGGATTTCATGTAAAGCCGCTTTACATCAAAAAAAAGAGGGGTGTAAACCCCTCCTTGCAATGGTTTGTTAAAATTTTATGGATTATTTTTAGGACAAGAAAATTTCCCACTGGTTATTTCTTAGCATCACTTCAAATGGAAGTTTCCATTTCCCTGGGATCTCTCTTCTCTTCTCAAATATCACTTTATTATGGATCTCAACTAAAGGATCAGAATTTTCTTTTGGTTCTAATCGGATTTGAGTCATGGTGTCAACTGAGACTCTGGAAGTTCCACGAAATCCTCCGTTCTTATTTGAATGGTGAACTGCAATGAAACTTTTCCCTAGCATTTTCCATTTTCTCAACCAATCTCCAATATTAATCCAGGAAGCTGCTTTGTTTTCATATTCTGGATCTGCATTAGCTCCAGTCAATGTACTTACATTATCAAGAAAAATTAAATCACTTTTCTCAATTAATGGATCAACTCTTTTTTGCCATTCTTTAGAATAAAGATCTATTGGCTGTTCAAACCCAGAATAAATCATTTCTGGAGTTAGAAAAACCAAAGAGGTTTCGTCCACCTCTTCTATAATATTTTTCCATCTATCAATCACCGATCCTAATCTGGATTGGTTTTCCATTTGGGAAAGCTCTCCGTCGACATATAGAACTTTGCATTTCTTGGGGTGGTACATCCAAAACGGCAACCCTTGAGAACAGGAGAAGGCTAAACTGTGACATATAGAGCTTTTTCCGGCCCCTCCTGGGCCGTATATCATGTTTATGCTACCTCTAAGGATCAGATTCTCCACAAGCCAATCAACTGGTTTTATTTCATCAAACATCTCTTTTAGATTTTTGGTCTTTAATATTGGTGACAACTGAGACAAAACCTCTCTGCTTCCCAATTCTGGGTGACAAAACATGTCATTATAGTCTTTGTCCGTCTCTTTCCCTTTTCCTCGGAAATTAGGAATGTAGACAGCTTCGTTTACAATCTCTTTCCACTTTCGGATTGATTCCTCTCCCGCTTTTCCCAAATCCGAGCAAAGAGATATTGATTTCCCTGGATATTTTTCTTGTAAGGCATGTCCTACCTTCCAGGTGTTTGAAGCAGAGAAAGCGACTGCAACACATTCCCCCGTAGCTTCATGGATTGAAGCACCTGTAGCAAATCCCTCGCAAACCAAAATTCTCCTGGCTGATGCTACCTCTCCTAAAATGTAGCGCCCGAATCTGGTGTTAGTATGGTAAGCAAATCTCTTGGTTCCATCTGGAGAGATTTTCTGAAGGCTGATTAACTGATCTTCCGTCCCATAAACCGGAATGAGAAGATTGTCGTTAAACACCTTTATTCCATATGGCTTAATCCTTTTTCTGGATAGGTAAGGATGCTCTAACGCTGGTTGAGACGACTCCCAGTAGCTCTTTACTGTTTTAACCCCTTCAATGGCATCTAAAGCCAGTTTCTCCTGGATCTTTCTTTGCGTCTCTTCATACTGATCGTCCAGGTAACTCAACTCCGTATCATCGCTCCACGATTTAAATATATGTTTTCCCTCGCAAGATTCTCTCCAACTCCCATAAACACAGAGGAACTGTCCTTCCGGTAAAGGATAGCAAACGTACCACTCGTCCTTGCTTCTCCCTCCTTTGGCTGAATATCTATGGATTTCTCCATCAATGAGTATTTCTTGGTTGCAAGGAAGACCTGCTTCTTGCATGTGATTTAACAACGCTGTTGTCATGCGGATTTTCTCCTTAAATATTGGGAGGAAATCGAATAAGACAGATATCGTTAGCTATCCATTGAGATAAAAATAAAGGATTGCATATACTGGGATCTGTTCATATTGATTTCCTTTACCCTTGGATAGGCTATAACTTAACCAAGGGTTCTTTTTTTATTCTACTTATCAAGAAAATTTTTTCTATAATCTTCCAATGCTTTTTTTGAAATGATTGCGTGGCATCCATATTTATTGTGAGGGATGCGATTGGTTCTTGTAAGATAGTAAATTCTTTGTTCTGGCAATCCTAATAAAATAGCGGATTCTGTGATACTAAGAAATTGATCGGAATAAAGAAAATTCCCATCCTTATCTTTCATAAATTTTCGGGTGTATTTGGTCTCCTTGTATGCCTCTAAATCCTTGAGGTAAAAAGAATACCTGCCATCTTTCTTTTCGGCTTTCAGCCTTCCTTTTTTCACTGCTATATAGACAGCAGCTCTGCTTATTCCTAAAAACCTGCACGCATCCATAATCTTCATTGACTCCATGAATTCCTCCTGTGTTGAGTCAATATTTTGATATACAGCAAGTAAATATTTTATGTCCACTTAAGATAAATTTCTTTATCGTACAAAGCCCAAATACTCCCGCAGAAAAGACATTCCACCACATCATTCCACAGAAGTTTTGTCCTCTTTTTCTTAAAGTGAGTTGCGCAAAAAGGACAGCAATCTTTTCTTAATGGGAGAAATAGCCTTTTGGTTTTGGTATTTCTTTTCGCAGACATGGATTTCCTTTAATTTTGTTTTAGGTTTATAAGTGATTGTCCTACGAATAACAAGAGGCTATGTTAATTATGGCAAGAGTTAGAACAGAAGATTTGGGACGTTTAGCGGTGTTGGCAGACAATTTGCTGGATCATGAAATTTTTACAGAAAACCGATCCATTATCAAAGACGACATCATCTCTTGGTTTATGAAAAAAGATCAGGAAGAGAAAGAAGCATTTTTAGTTGGTATTGCATCCGGAATAGACAGGATTGAGGATGCGCTTTTGGAGATGCGGGAAATTGCGAGGGGAGAAGATGATTTGAATTTGGCGGAGGGGGAATGATTAGAATCATAATACCTGGGGTTCCTCTTCCATGGAAAGCGCCTTACGTTGGCACTCATGGGGCTTTCAGCCCCAGATATGAGGCGGCTAAAATCATTAAGTCTTTAATCCGTCAGCAATACGATGGGCCAGTTCTTGATGGCTATTTTTGGGTGGATCTTTTTTTCTACATGCCTATTCCTAAATCAATATCTAAAAAGAAAAGACAGATGATGATTGATGGTAAAATTAGACCCGAATCTGGTGGAGACAGAACCAACCTTTCAAAGTTTTACGAGGATCTTTTGCAAGGGATTGTGATAAAGAATGACAAGAAAATTGTAGACGGTAGAGTCGCCAAATGGTACGGTGAAGAGCCTAAAACCGTTATAAATTTACAGGTGATTGAATGACACTAGTCATCATTGGAGTTGCAGCAGCAATGTTAATTACTGCTTGCGTCTATTTCATAAACTATATGAACAATCTTCCTCCGCCTCCTCCCGGGAGTTGCTGAAATGCCATTGAAAAAAGGTAAGAGTAAAAAAACTATAAGTTCCAACATACGTGAGATGGTAAGGTCGGGACACCCAGTTAAGCAAGCGGTCGCCGCTTCACTGAACCAAGCCCGAAAGTCGGGCGCTAAGATTAAGAAGCCTAGCAACCGCGGCAAGTAAGGTGGTAAGGAGGGTTTAGAGGATTTACCCTACCCCAATTGGGAGGGAAATCTTTCTTGTTTCCTACCTGTTTTATTTTCTCTAACTCTTCCATAAATGATTTGTTTTTGTTCTCTTTTTCTTCTGTTTGAAGAAAAGCCCAAACAACATTTTCTACCAAAGCTCCTAAAATCTCTTCTTCCCCTATCTGTAAATAAAACCTTGTAAGGGAATCTTGGGTGTCAAAATAATCGCAGCTAACGAAAAACTCTTCTAGCTTTCCATTTATCAAAGCTCCAACCTTATATTTTTTCATTCTTGTCCTCTAATTGTGTTACTTTACCATCCGAAACTTCTTTGATCCTTTCCATCATTCTTTGGTGGGGCTTGCATGATCCTTTCATCCATCTGTAAATACAAGTCCTCTCCACCTTTAATAGGATGGCAAACATGGTGATGTGTAATCGGATGGATTTAAGCCATTCTCTAAGTGTCAAACCTACGCCTATTTGTTGCTTTTTATTGACATAAATTGTGCTATACTCGTACATTTAAGTCAATGGAGGAAATCAAAATGGACTACCAAAAACTTATAATCTACACAATGGGCTTTACAATACTTATGTACACAATGATGTGCTACAAAGAAATACGCCTAAAAGAGATGGATTCGCAAATAAAAGTAGAAATAGCTCAAAACCAAGAACCAACAAAATCCAGATCATTCTGGTAAAAGGAGAACTTTATGAGTTTTTTAGAAAATGACTACGAACCACCAACAGGAAATTCCTCTTACATGAGGCTAGATTCCGGTGATAATAAGATACGTATTTTAACCAAACCAATTATGGGATGGGAAGATTGGAAAGACAAAAAGCCAGTAAGGTTTCGTTACAAAGCAAAGCCAGAAAAGCCCATTGATCCATCAAGACCGATAAGGCATTTTTGGGCATTTGTAGTATGGAATTACGGGCAAAACAAAATCATGATCTATCAAGTGGTACAAGCGTCTATCCAAAAAATGATAACTGCCTTATCTAAAGACTCCGATTGGGGGGAGCCTTTTGGTTATGATCTAAAGATCGTTAAGAGAGGGCAGAAGATGGATACGGAGTATACCGTAACGCCGTTGGCGCACAAACCAATCGACCAGAAGATCAAAGATGCGTTCTACGAACGCCCAATAGATCTGGAGCAAATGTTTGCAGGAGCCGATCCATTTAGTGCAACCAACGAAAGCAGGACTAAGGCTTTCTGGGAAAGTGAAGCGGCAGTGGGTAGCAGCAATGCGATAAGTGGCGGAAACATCAGTAAAGAACAGGTTTTCGCTATTGATAACGCCATTGAAGTGCATGTTAAGCCAGTAGACCCCTCATGGAGAGACAGCGTTCTTAAAGAGTTTAAGATCGTTTCTTTCGATTACTTGCCTGCTAAGTTTTATGCAATGGTAATGCGTAAGATTGATGATAAGCGTGAACAACTTCTTGCTGAGGAAGAGGTTCCGTTTTAGCCATACCCATCCTTAGATGGCCACGGGTTGTAGGTGACTAGGATAGTGGAACCTTCTCTATAAATAAAAACCCCCTTAGGTGAGAGAGGGGGAACTTCGGATGGAGATTGGAAATGCAAAACAAAATCAATGTAACAAATGAGACCATTTTGGCAAAGCCGTATTGTATTATTGAAGGTGAAGAGTCTATACAAGGATCCGATAAATGGCTTCAATTTAGAAAAGGGAAAATATCAGCCAGCATAGCTGGGACAATCATGGGAGTTAATCCTTGGCAGACTAAGCTAGAGCTGTATGAGGAAGTCGTCTTTGATAAGAAAAAGCCTAAGACAAAAGCCATGCAGAGAGGGAATGACATGGAAGAGGAAGCTAGGGATTGGATTAACAAAAGGCTTGGAGTCAATTATAAGCCTGTGGTAGTGCAAAGCATCTTTAACCCAAACTTTATAGCTTCCTTAGATGGATTCTACATTGATCGTCACGGTAATGAATGTTTGCTTGAAATAAAATGCGCTGGGATTCAAGCGCACGGAGATGCGTTAGCTGGAAGGGTTCCGGAATACTATATGCCTCAATTGCAACACCAAATGTATTTAGTTGACGCGGATCATATCCTTTACCTCTCTTATTACGATGGAGAGGGAGTTATGGTTAATGTGAAACGAGATGATAAATACTGCGAAATTTTGGTGAGAGAAGAGCATAAATTTTTAGAAATGATACAGAATAAAACCCCTCCAGATGCAAGTGACAAAGATTGGATTGTCATCTCGGATGAGGAAATGTTGGTGAAAGCCCATCGCTATTCCGAGTTGTCTAGGCTTATTGATGAACTAGAATCTGAAAAATCGGAAATAAAGCTGTTTATGATAAAAAACTCTCCTCATCCCAGAATGAAGATCGGGGATTTGAAATTGCAGATGACGGTTAGGAAGGGAAATGTGGATGTCAAGAAATTAGCTGAAGCCTACGGTATTGATGATTTGGATAAATATAGAGGCAACGATATAGAAAGTTGGAGGATAACCGAATGAAATTTGTAAGACTTCATCGCACATGGATAGATATGAGCAAGGTAAGATTTGCTCAAGTAGATGAGATTAATGGAAGGTTTTGTGTGAGCATTTTGTTTGACGGAGATAAAGATCCGAGACAATGGTTTTTCGGGTCTGAATTGGCGGCTAAGAGATACTTGAACGAGATTTTTACATGAATTGGAAGTGCTTGTTTTTTCATGATTACAAGATTAAAAATTCGTGTGTATCAAAATATTACGATTATCAATCGTCCCCTCTACCTCTCAGGGTTGAAACAACATTTTTATATATCTGTTCCAGATGCGAAGATGTTAAAATTAAAACTGTAGATGGAAGATGGCATGCAGAAATACATAATGATGATGATGATGATGGAGGAAAAGGTGACGATCCTCCAGCTCCTCAATTATCTCCAGATGATTTCTACGAATCTATATGTAAAGAATAGGGGCTTTCTAAGCCCCTTTTATTTATTAGAATACTAATTAACAGCCTTTTTTCATCTTCTTTTTCATGCTCTGATCTTCTTTAACAAGCTTCTTGAGATCTTTCTTCTCTTCTTTGATGTGCTTGCTCATAGCTTTTTTGAGCATTGGCTTTTTCTTGTGTGCCATAGAACCTCTTTTAACTTTGTGCTGACTGTGAGGAAGAATCCCCTTTTACATCGAGTTTTTGATTGATATCACATTCAGCTTTTAATACCAAGTTGCTAATAAATTGCTCTGCCATTGGACGGATTGCCATTCCACCAGCTTTGTAAGCTGCGTCTAAGAGTGCGATAATGTGTTGTTCTGCTACTTCAAAAATCTTTGCGGACATTTTACCACCTTAAAATTGTTGTGTGAGTTGGAGTTGATGATGGCATTTGATCTTTTTCTTCGCAAAATAAAATTGACGAATGAATTAGAAATACGAGCAGAATACTTTTAACCATTTTTCCCTTCCAGAACGTCAACTCGTTTTCTTAGCTTCTTCAATTCGTTAAGGAGTAGTATGGGAAGATCGTGATATTGCACGGATGAAGGCAATCCTTCTTTATCTCTACAAATTAATCTAGGCATGATTTGCTCTACTTCTTCTGCAATCAATCCCACTTGCTGACCCATTTCTGGATGGGATTTATAGACAAATTGTACGGGACGAAGATTATAGATTGAGCTGCTATAATCAGCCATGTCTACAATGTCTTGCTTGAATCTGGCTGAAGAAACAACGGTTCCTAATTGGCCGGTTCCTGTATTAACCAGCACTGCTGCACTGGATGTAACGGTAACACCAGCAATCCCTGCTATGTAGCAAGCATTTTGTTGACCAGCACTAGATCCTTGAGCTCCAATTCTTATTACATTGCTTTCACCTGTTGTTTCTGGGCTTGAAGTAGAAATTACGATGTTACTTCCTTCGGAAGATGTGTAGTTGAATCCTGCATTATTACCTATACATATGTTATTACTTCCGGAAGTTACTTGACATGCAGAATTTAAAAATACATTGTTAGAACCTACATCTATATGAAGACCAGCTCCATTACCTAAGCACAAATTACTCGATCCGCTAGTGAGTGCATTGAAACAAGAATGTCCTAAACCTGTATTTGTTGATCCGCTAATAGTAGAAGATGAACCTGCATTTAAGCCGATTATCGTATTCGCAGAACCGTCGGTTACATTTAATAAAGATGTTGTCCCAGAATTTGAAAAGCTTACGGTAGGGCCGCAATTA
>Ga0335069_10001638_pt1 | contig 35892 bp, 22 predicted proteins | sample Lox_Sample_11_FD_206714 | JGI IMG/M metagenome (GOLD analysis project Ga0335069, IMG submission 206714) | Soil microbial communities from Loxahatchee National Wildlife Refuge, Florida, United States - Lox_Sample_1.1 | ecosystem: Environmental > Terrestrial > Soil > Wetlands | place: USA... | reverse complement strand
TAGACGATTACGCGCTCTTCCGGGCGCTAAAAGCGCATTTCCAAGGTGCCCATTACCTGGACTGGCCGGCTGAATTGGTCAGGCGAAATCCAGCGGCCCTGGAGCGCGTACGTCGCGACCTGGCGGAAAGCATCGACCAGAGCCGTTTTGCTCAATTCCTTTTGTTCCGCCAGGGAGAGCGGCTGAAGGAATACGCCCACAAACGTGGAATAGGTTTGATTGGCGACCTTCCCTTTTTTGTGTCGCCGGACTCTAGTGATGTTTGGGCTAATCCCGAGTGGTTCATGCTCGATGGCCAACTCCGCCCGCGCTTCGTAGCCGGAGTGCCGCCCGACTACTTCAGCGCAAAAGGGCAATTGTGGGGAAATCCTGTATACAACTGGGAATCGCTACGTCGTACGGGCTACCGCTGGTGCATAGATCGGTTGCGCGCGCTGCTGGCTCATGTGGACCTGGTGCGGTTGGACCACTTCCGAGGCTTTTCCGCAGCCTGGCACGTGCCGTTCGGGGCTCGGACGGCGGAGTTCGGCCATTGGGAGCAAGGGCCGGGCGCGGATTTCTTCGAGGCGGCTCAAAGAGAGTTAGGGCGACTGCCATTCATTGCCGAGGACTTGGGGATTATCACGCCCGAGGTCAGTGCTCTACGGGATAAATTCCAACTACCCGGGACGCGGGTGCTCCAGTTCGCGTTTGAAGGCGGTTCCGATAATCCGCATCTCCCCAACAACTACAGTCCGAACACGGTGGTTTACACGGGGACACACGACAACACGACAACCCGGGCCTGGTTCGAGGCCTTGCCAGAGAACCTTCGCCGTACGGTTTGGAACTATCTTAACCGGCCGGGCCCCGCGACCAGTGAAATCGCCTGGGAGATAATCCGCCTCGCTTGGACATCCCGGGCAGGCCTCGCAATAGTTCCACTCCAGGACGTGCTGAATCTTGGGGTGGAAGGAAGGATGAACTTACCCGGCACCGCGGAGGGTAACTGGCGCTGGCGCTGCACCGAGCAAATGTTGACGGCTTCGGTGTTTGAGCGATTGCTCGATCTGACCCTAGCGTCTGGCCGGACCGCTACTCGGCGGAATGGCATCCAATACGAAACCATGAAAGCTGCGTCATGAGCAAACCTTCTCCCATTGTCTTTTTGGTAGATGTAGATGATACCTTGTTGGAGAACGATCGCATCCAGACCGACCTTAGGTGCCACATCGAGCGCGAATTCGGAGCCCGGTGCCGAGACCGGTTCTGGGCAATCCAGGAGGAGCTTTTCAAAGAACTAGGCTACTGCGATTATCTGGGAGCTCTCCAGCGGTTCCGAGTTGAGCACCCCTACGAGCCCCACTTGGTGACCGCAGCCAACTTCCTGGTTGATTACCCGTTCGCTAACAGGCTTTATCCCGGAGCACTCGACGTGCTGGAACGCTTCCGCGAATGGGGCCGGACAGTCATCCTCACGGACGGGGATATGGTGTTCCAGCCGCGCAAGGTTCAGCGTTCCGGCATTTTTGAAACTGTCAAGGGCCATGTCCTTATCTACATCCACAAAGAGGAGGCCCTGGAGAATATCGAGCAGCGGTATCCCGCTGAGCACTATGTACTGGTGGACGACAAACTACGCATCCTCACGGCCGTCAAGAAGGCTTGGGGTAACCGCGTAACGACGGTGTTCCCCCGGCAAGGGCAGTTTGCGCTCGATCCGAAAGTCCTCGCCTCCTATCCGTCGGCCGATGTTTCCGTGGAACGTATCTGCGACCTCCTGTCCTGTGATTTGCTCGACCTGGTGCCTGCCCGCCCATTGGCGGCCAACCAGGGTCGGCCTTCCACTCCCAAGTCAACGCTCAACTATAACAAGCAAACAACAACAAAATGAAAGCGACCAGACTACTTCACAATCTGGGCCAGAGTCTCTGGCTCGACAATATAACACGCGACTTGCTGAATAGCGGGACCCTCAAACGCTACATTGATGAGCTATCGGTAACAGGGCTTACCTCGAACCCGACCATTTTCGACCACGCCATCAAGAACAGCACTTCCTACGATGCCGCAATTCGCGAGAAACTCAGGCAGGGCAAATCGGGAGAAGCCCTCTTCTTCGACCTGGCGCTCGAAGATATTACCCGAGCCGCCGATCTGTTCCGGCCCATCTTCGACAAGACCAACGGCGTGGACGGCTGGGTGTCTTTGGAAGTCTCGCCGTTGCTGGCCTACGACGCAGGCAGCACGCTGACGGCTGCCAAAGAACTACGCGCCCGTGCGGCTCGGGCCAACGTGTTTATCAAAATTCCAGGCACAAAGGAAGGCCTCCCAGCCATCGAGGAGGCGATCTTCGCCGGCATCCCCATCAATGTGACTCTTTTGTTCTCTCGCGAACACTATGTCATGGCGGCCGATGCATTCTTGCGCGGTATCGAGCGGCGCATCGCTGCGGGGCTGAAGCCTGATGTCGGGTCAGTCGCGTCAGTATTCGTCAGCCGCTGGGATGCTGCGGTCTCGAGCAAAGTTCCAGCAACGTTGAATAACCAACTCGGCATCGCCGTCGCAAACCGCACTTACAAGGCCTACCGCGAGTTGCTCGGCTCGCCTCGCTGGGAACGCGCGTACAACGCCGGCGCCCGGCCGCAAAGGCTCCTTTGGGCCAGCACGGGAACCAAGGACCCCAAGGCGCCGGATGTCCTTTACGTCAAGGCGCTCGCCGCGCCGTTCACGGTGAACACCATGCCTGAGGCCACTCTGAACGCCCTCGCCGATCATGGCGAACTGGGCTCCATTATGGCTGCGGATGGCGGCGATTGCGAAGTGGCGTTGGCGCAATTCGGCAAGGCCGGCGTCAGGATCGAGGCTTTGGCCGCTCAACTCCAGGACGAGGGCGCGAAGTCCTTCGTCAAGTCCTGGAACGAGTTGCTCGGGGTCATTGCTTCCAAGAGCGACGCGCTCAAGCAGGCCGCTTAGGCATTGGAGGCGCCACCTTGAACGTCCTTGTGGTCGATATCGGCGGGACTCACGTCAAGATCCTGACCACTGGACAGGACACGCCTCGGCAGTGCGATTCTGGACCAATGCTGACACCTAAGAAGATGGTCTCCCAAGTGCGAAAACTCTCCTCCGGTTGGAGGTATGATGTGGTCTCCGTCGGCTATCCGGGACCGGTTCTCCGAGGGCGGCCCGTTTCGGAACCTCCGAACCTCGGAGCCGGGTGGGTTGGTTTCAATTTTGAGGCCGCATTCAAACGCCCCGTGAAGCTTGTGAACGATGCCGCGATGCAGGCCCTGGGAAGTTACAAAGGCGGCAAGATGCTATTCCTGGGCCTGGGAACCGGCCTTGGGTCCACTATGATCGTGGATGGAATCGTGGAACCCATGGAACTCGGCCACTTACCCTATAAAAAGGCCACCTTCGAGGATTACATCGGAGTTCGGGGGTTGGAGGACCATGGCAGAAAAAAGTGGCGGCAGTATGTCCTTGACGTAGTGCAGCGCCTGTTCGCAGCCCTCGAACCCGATTACGTTGTTCTGGGCGGCGGGAATGTGAAGAACCTGCACGAGCTGCCTGCGGGTTGCCAGGCAGGCGATAACGCCAATGCCTTCGTGGGCGGGTTTAGGTTGTGGAAGAAACGGAGCAAACGGAATGCTTCCGGCCGCGCCACGGTCTGCCTGGCCCTCATGCTGGCGCTGCTTTTTAGGGCGCGAGTTGCCCGCGCCCAAGAGAGTCCGTTACCGTCGGCACCCTCCGAAGTCGCAACGAACTTGATGGCTTTGATGGTTGCAGCGCAGAGCGGGGATCGCGAGCGGACAAACACGCCAAGCGGCTTCTTTGGCGTCTCGAGCAGCGCCAGTTCGCAGGTGCCCGTTGACCTCCGTCCTTTCCAGCTCGCTCTCCCACGCGCGCACCTCTTCGATGATTGGTTTGGCTTGCTCCCCAAACTGCATGACCGAGGCATCGTTCCGACTCTCACCTTTGTCAGTGACGTCGCGGGCAACGTGAGCGGTGGTGAGAGTCAGGGCGTTACCCATGCCGACAATCTCGGCCTGGACCTGCTGTTCGATCTGGAGAAACTAGCTGACCTTAAAGGGGCTTCGTTCCTCGTTTCCATGTCGCAACGATCCGGCAACAGCTTGTCGCAGGAACACGTCGGTAATGTCTTCACCATCCAGCAGGTCTATGGGGGCCAGACGTTCCACCTCATCGACGTCGCGTACCAGCAGAAGCTCCTGGATGACCGCGTCGAATTCCGTCTCGGCCGTATCGCTACCGGCGACGACTTTCTCGTCTCTCAATATGACTATCTGTTTATGCAAAACGGCTTTGATGGCACTCCCGTGGGCATTTTCTTCAACTCACCGGGCATGACCGCCTATCCCAACGCCACTTGGGGCGCTCGCCTCAAGGTGAGGCCAACCCAGCGCACTTACGTCATGGGGGGCGTTTATAACGGCGATCCATCCATCCGCGATATCGACCACAACGGCACGGACATGTCAATGAACGGGCCCGTGTTTGCGATTGGTGAAGTCGGCTACCAACGGAACGGCCTGCCCGGTGACTCGCCGCTCTTGGGGAACTACAAGGCGGGTATTTGGTATGACAATAGCACCTACACCGATTTTGAGACCGTCGGACTTGGGCGGTCCTCCGGGACCAGACGGGGGAACTGGGGCTTCTACAGCCTGTTCGACCAGGTACTGGTCCCCTTCGGCGACCCAGCCAGCAACCGCGGCTTTGGTGTCTTTGGTACGATGATGGTTTCGCCCAATGAATCGGCCAGCCAGATGCCCTATTTCTTCGCCGGGGGCATCGCCTTCCGCGGCATATTCGCGTCACGTCCGACGGACTCGGCAGGCTTCGGTGTTGTTTACGGTTCGTTCAGCAGTGACCTGCGCCATGCGCAAGAACGAGAGCAGCAACTCGATCCGACTGTGGGCGTGCAGACCTACGAGACAGTGCTGGAGTGCACCTACCGGTTCTATTTCCGCAAGGGCGCCCTCTTTTTCCAACCGGATATTCAATATGTGATCCGGCCGGGTGGCACGGGAAGGATCGACGATGCCCTTGTCCTCGGCTGCCAGGTCGGCGTCAACCTCTGAACAAGAAAGGAAAACACATGATGCCAACCAAGATTCAACCATTGACAAAGCGCAAGGCGTGGAAAGCCCTGGCTACTCACTTCAACGAGGTGCAGGGCTTGCATTTGCGCGAGTTGTTCGCTCAAGACCCAGCCCGCGGTGAACGGATGACCTTGCAGGCAGCGGGCCTGTACCTCGATTACTCCAAAAACCGCGTCACCAACGAGACCCTCAAGCTGCTTTTCCAATTGGCAAAGGAGTCTGGCCTGAAAGAGCGGTTGGACGCCATGTTCCAGGGCCACAAAATCAACATCACCGAAAAGCGGGCCGTGCTGCACGTGGCTCTGCGCGCGCCCGAGGAAGCTGCCATTGTTGTTGATGGTGAGAACGTAGTGCCACAGGTCCAGGAAGTGCTCGCCCGAATGACGGACTTCTCGAACCGGGTGAGAAACGGCACCTGGAAGGGATACACCGGAAAGCGGATTCGGAACGTCGTGAACATCGGCATTGGGGGTTCGGATCTCGGTCCGGTAATGGCGTACGAAGCGCTTCGGCACTACAGCCAGCGCGAGATGACCTTCCGCTTTGTCTCCAACGTTGATGGCATTGATTTGGTAGAGGTCACTCGCGATCTCGACCCGGCAGAAACGCTTTCCATCGTTTCGTCAAAAACGTTCACAACCCTCGAGACGATGACCAATGCCAAGAGCGCGCGCGACTGGTTGCTCCAAGGACTGGGCGAAGAACCCAAAGCGGTCGCCAGCCACTTTGTTGCAGTCTCCACCAACGCCCAGAAGGTCGCGGAATTTGGCATCAACACGGAGAACATGTTTGGATTCTGGGACTGGGTGGGAGGCCGTTACTCGATGGACTCCGCCATTGGCCTCTCGACGATGATTGCGATCGGTCCAGAGAATTTTCGCGCAATGCTCGCTGGCTTCCATGAGATGGACAAGCACTTCCGCACCGCTCCCTTCGAGCGCAATTTACCGGTGCTCATGGGTTTGTTGTCCATTTGGTACAATGACTTCTTCGGCGCCCAGACCGTCGCGGTGCTGCCCTACGAGCAGTACCTGAAGCGCTTCCCGGCCTATCTGCAGCAATTGACCATGGAAAGCAACGGGAAGCACGTGACGCTGGACGGGCGGGCGGTGGACTATGACACCAGCGCTGTCTATTGGGGTGAACCCGGCACCAACGGCCAGCATTCCTTCTATCAATTGATTCATCAGGGAACCAGGCTGATTCCGTGTGACTTCATAGCCTTTGGCAACCCGCTGACGCCGCTGGGCCAGCACCATGAGATGCTTCTGGCCAACGTTTTCGCCCAGGCCGAGGCCCTCGCTTTCGGAAAAACCGCCGACCAGGTTAAAGCCGAGGGCACGCCGGATGGGCTGATCCCGCATCGGGTTTTTGAAGGCAATCGCCCATCAAACACCATCCTCGCCGAACGGCTTACACCCGAAGTCCTGGGCAAACTCGTTGCCTTATACGAGCACATCGTGTTCACGCAAGGGGCCATCTGGGAACTCGACTCGTTCGACCAATGGGGAGTCGAGTTGGGCAAGGTGTTGGCCCAACGAATCATCCCGGAACTGGAAAGTATCGTGGAACCCAAGCTCAGCCATGACAGTTCCACCAACGGCTTGATCCGCCTCGCTCGAAAAATGAAAGGGCCCGTGGTCCCGTGAATGGAACAGCGGAAATCTTGAAACGGCCCATCAAGCTGGCGCCGTCCATTCTCGCCGCCGACTTTGCGCGCCTGGGGGAGCAAGTCGCCCAGGCCGAGCGGGCCGGAGCCGACCGCATCCACGTGGACGTCATGGACGGGCATTTCGTGCCCAACATTTCCTTGGGCGCCCCCATCGTCAAATCGCTGCGCCAGGTGACGCGCCTGCCGTTGGAGACGCACCTGATGATTTCGGACCCGGACTTCTTCATCGACGAATTTGTCGAGGCCGGGTCCGATTCGTTCCTGGTGCATTGGGAGGGCCATAACAATTTGCACCGCACGATCCAGCGCGTTAAGAGCCTCGGCAAAGCTGTCGGGGTGGTCATCAACCCGGCAACCCCGGCCTCAGTCCTGGAGGAGGTCCTCCCGGATCTGGACCTTGTGCTCGTGATGACCGTAGACCCGGGCTTCGGACACCAGCACTTTATCCATACCGCCCTACCCAAGATCCAGCGTGTGCGTCAGATGATTGAGCGGGTCCGACCTGATTGCGAGCTGGAGCTGGACGGCGGTATTGATGCGACTACGGCCCGGCTGGGGGTAGCAGCCGGCGCCAACGTTTTGGTAGCTGGATCCTCGGTTTTTGGTGATAGCCAGGGAGTTGCCGCAGCAATGAAAGGACTGCAGACCGCGGCGAACAACGCACTGCACCAAAGAGAAAATAGGAGAAGTGGATTATGAAAGCAAAGACAACCATGCAACTCGGAATGATTGGGCTGGGCCGGATGGGCGCCAACATGGTGCGCCGGCTAACTAAGGACAGACATCAATGCGTCGTCTTCGACCGGTCACCCGACGCGGTGAAGGACCTGGTCAAAGAAAAGGCAATCGGCGCCGAATCCCTCGCTGATTTGGTCAAGAAACTCAACAAGCCGCGGGCCGTCTGGCTCATGGTCCCGGCCGCGGTTGTGGACGCCTCGATTGCTGATTTGTTGCCTCTCTTGGAGGATGGCGACATTTTAATAGACGGAGGCAATTCCTACTACGTGGATGACATCCGCCGCGCGAGGGAATTGGCCTCAAAACGAATTCATTATGTGGATGTCGGCACCAGCGGCGGCGTCTGGGGTTTGGAGCGTGGCTACTGCATGATGATCGGCGGCGAATCGGGCGTGGTGCAGCGTCTGGATCCCATTTTCGCCACGCTGGCGCCAGGCATTGGCGAACTTGCCCGCACGCCGGGGCGGGAGAACCTTGGCGGCACTGCCGAACAAGGCTACCTGCATTGCGGTCCGAATGGCGCCGGACACTTCGTTAAGATGGTTCACAACGGGATCGAATACGGCATCATGGCAGCCTACGCCGAGGGCTTGGGAGTGCTGAAGGCCGCCAACGTCGGCAAAGGACAAAGCGAAGCCGACGCCGAAACGACGCCCTTGCGCGACCCCGGAGCATATCAATACGACCTCAACTTGGCCGACGTCGCTGAAGTGTGGCGGCGCGGCAGCGTAATCGCCTCGTGGCTTCTGGACTTGACGGCCAGCGCGCTGGCGGTGGACCCGAAGCTTACGAAATTCGCCGGCCGGGTCTCCGACTCCGGCGAGGGCCGCTGGACGATCAAGGCGGCCATAGACGAAGGCGTGCCGGTGCCGGTGCTCACGACCGCGCTCTACGAACGGTTTGCCTCGCGCGGCGAGGCGGATTACCAGGACAAACTCTTGTCCGCCATGCGGTTTGGTTTCGGCGGACACCTCGAGAAGAGAGAGGAGAAAAAGCGATGAACCGGAACAACTCTCCCCACTCGGACACCTTGGTATTCTTTGGGGCGACTGGCGACCTGGCCTACAAAAAGATCTTCCCGGCGCTGCAGGCGATGGTAAAACGCGGCACCCTTAACGTGCCCGTCATTGGTGTTGCCACCGGAGGATGGAACCTCGACCGCCTCAAAGCCCGGGCCAAGGACAGCCTGGAGAAACACGGCGGGTTGGACCCGGAGGCATTTGAAAAATTGTGCGGCTTGCTGAGGTACGTGGACGGCGATTACAACGTTCCGGCGACGTTTCAAACCCTTTGTCAGCAACTGGGTTCCGCAGAGTGGCCGGCATATTACCTTGCCATCCCACCTGCCGCCTTCGGCACTGTCGTCCAGCAACTCTCCCGGACCGCTTGCACCCGCAACGCGCGGGTCATCATTGAAAAGCCTTTCGGCCGCGACCTGCCCTCAGCGCGAACTCTCAATCAAATCCTGCTCCAAACCTTCGACGAGAATACGATCTTCCGGATTGACCATTACCTGGGAAAACAGCCGGTCCACAGTATGCTGTTCTTTCGTTTTGCCAATACCCTGCTCGAGCCGTTCTGGAACCGCTCCCACGTTGAGAGCGTCCAGATCACCATGGCGGAGGATTTCGGCGTCCAGGGGCGGGGCGCGTTTTACGAGCAGGTCGGCACTGTTCGTGACGTAGTGCAGAACCACCTATTCCAGGTCCTGGCCAATCTGGCGATGGAACCGCCCATTCGCACAGACAGTGAGTCTATCCGAGACGAGAAGGTGAAGGTTCTCAAAGCCATCTCGCCGCTCGACCCCAAAAACTTGGTGCGGGGCCAGTTTCGGGGTTACCGGAACGAGCCGGGGGTGGCCCCCGACTCCAAGGTGGAAACGTTTGCCGCGCTTAAACTGCACATTGATTCCTGGCGTTGGCGCGGGGTGCCCTTTTATATTCGCGCGGGAAAGAGCCTCGCCGTCACCTGCACCGAAATACTGGTCCGCCTGCGCCTGCCGCCGACGATGTTCAAGCATTACAACTTGGAATCGAATTACGTCCGCCTGCGGATCAGCCCCGACGTTGTCCTGGCCTTCGGTTTCAATGTCACTTCCCCGGTAGAGGAGTCCCAGAGCCGGTTGACGGAACCGATGGCGAGCCGGCATCCCTGTGCTCGGGAGATGGATGCCTACGAGCGAGTGCTGAGCGACGCGATGGCGGGCGATGCCACGCTCTTCGCCCGCGAGGATTACGTCGAAGAGGCATGGCGAATCGTAGATCCGGCGCTGAAGGCCAACACTCCGGTATATGAATACGAGCCAAATACCTGGGGGCCAGTTGAGGTTGAACGCGTCACCCCGCCGGGGGGGTGGCACAACCCGGTTCTGACCAATGAGAAAACTGAGTGAGTCCCAGCCCTCGTCCTTGAAAGGAGAATACTTATGCGCATAGGAATTGCCACCGATCACGGCGGCTATGGGTTAAAGGAGGAGCTGGTTGCTCAACTTCGTGGGGCGGGACACGAGGTCATTGACTTCGGCGCTCACGAGATGAGTTCCAACGACGACTACCCCGACTTCGTTGTGCCGCTAGCACAGGCCGTGGTGGCTGGCCAGGTGGAGCGCGGCGTCGCGATTTGCGGAAGCGGTGTTGGCGCCTCGGTCTGCGCCAACAAGGTGCCCGGCGCCCGAGCCTCTCTCATTCATGACCACTTTTCGGCCCGGCAAGGCGTCGAGGATGATCACATGAACATCCTTTGCATGGGTGGCCGGACCGTGGGCCCGGCAGTCGCGTGGGACCTGGTGCAGACATTCCTCGCGGCCGAGTACAGTCAAGCCGAGCGGCACCTGCGGCGCCTCGCCAAGGTAGCGGCGCTCGAGACGAAAGAACAGCAACGATCACACGAAAGGAGAATTCCATGACGGACGAAAAGATGACCCAACTCGCGATCAACACCATCCGCACGCTCTCGATAGACGCGGTTCAGCAGGCCAAGTCCGGGCACCCCGGCACGCCGATGGCGCTCGCGCCGCTGGTCTATACCCTGTGGAACCTGACAATGCAATTCGACCCTAAAGACCCGATCTGGCCCAATCGCGATCGGTTTGTGCTCTCGAATGGCCATGCCTCGATGCTGCTCTGGTCCATGCTTCATCTCGCGGGAGTCCACGCGGTGGATGCCGATTACGAGCGGTTGGGCCAGCCGGCGGTGACGCTCGACGACATCCGCCGCTTCCGTCAATTGGGTAGCAAGGCGCCAGGCCACCCGGAGTACCGTTGGGTCTCAGGCGTCGAGACCACTACGGGCCCGCTGGGACAAGGTGTCGCCACCAGTGTCGGGATGGCCATCGCCCAGAAATGGCTTGCCAACCGTTACAACAAGCCCGGTTTCGACCTTTTCACCTACAACATCTACGCAGTGTGCGGTGACGGTTGCATGATGGAGGGTATCGGCTCGGAAGCGGCATCACTGGCCGGCCACTTGGGCCTCGACAACCTCTGCTGGGTTTTCGACAACAATCATATCACCATCGAAGGCAACACGAACATTACTTTCACGGAGGACGTCGCCACCCGGTTCCTGGCCTACGGATGGAACGTCTTGCGGGTCGGCGACGCGAACGACGTGGACCGCATCCAGCGGGCCCTTGACGTGTTCCGCAAAACCAAAGGCCGGCCCACCTTCATCGTCTTGGACAGCCACATCGGCTACGGTTCCCCGCACAAACAGGACACTCCGGAGGCCCACGGGGAACCGCTCGGCGAGGACGAAGTTCGTCTCGCCAAACGCAGTTACGGGTGGCCCGAGGAGGCGAAGTTTCTCGTGCCCGACGGTGTGTATGCGCATTTCGCGGCGGGCGTCGGCGCGCGCGGCGAGCTGGCGCGTCGCAAGTGGACGGAGCTCTTCGCCGCTTATCGAGCCAAGTTCCACGAACTCGCGGCCGAGATCGAGCTGATGCAAAGGCGTGAGTTGCCCGCGGGGTGGGACCGCAACCTTCCCGTCTTCCCCGCCGATCCCAAGGGGTTGGCCGGGCGGGAGGCCTCAGGCAAGGTGCTGAATGTCCTCGCTCAGAATATCCCTTGGCTCATTGGCGGTTCCGCGGACCTTGGGCCCTCGAACAAGACCACGCTGACCTTTGAAGGAGCGGGCCACTTCCAGGCCGGCAATCCGGGCGGCAGAAATCTGCACTACGGCATCCGTGAGCACGCGATGGGGGCTATCGTGAACGGGCTGTCGCTCTCGAAGCTACGCGGCTTCGGCGCCACGTTCTTTATCTTCATAGATTATGCCCGGCCTGCTATCCGGCTTTCCGCCCTGATGGAGCTCCCCACTCTTTTCGTGTTCTCGCACGATGCAATGGGTGACGGGGAAGACGGCCCCACTCACCAACCGGTTGAGCACCTCGCCTCCTTGCGCGCGATCCCCGGGCTCGTCACGCTGCGGCCCGGCGACGCCAACGAGGTGGTTGAAGCCTACCGCTACATCATGAAGCTGCGTCACAAACCCACCGTCCTGGCGCTCTCCCGACAACCCCTGCCGACCCTGGACCGGAGCAAGTATGCACCGGCGTCGGGCGTGGCTCAAGGCGCTTACGTGCTGGGCGACGCACCCGGCGGCAAACCAGAGGTCATCCTTATCGCTTCAGGCAGCGAGGTTTGTCTGGCCCTGCAAGCACACGAGCAATTGCTCGCCGACGGCATCCGTTCCCGGGTGGTCTCGATGCCATCCTGGGACATCTTCGAGCACCAGACGCAGGTGTACCAGGAAAGCGTGTTGCCCCCCGACGTGCAGGCGCGTGTGGCAGTGGAACAGGCCTCGACCTTCGGATGGGAGCGGTATGTTGGCGCCAAGGGCAGGGTTGTCGGCATGCACACGTTTGGGGCCTCGGCGCCGCTCAAGGAACTCCAGAAGAAGTTCGGGTTCGAGCCAGACCAGGTCGTGTCCGTTGCAAAAGAATTGCTGAGGAGAGAATAACGATTTCCCACAACCGTGTCTCCAACCTCCGTCGCCCACTTCGACACAGTGCCCGACACAGGCCCAAAAACGGTTCGTGGGACAGATTCCATAGAAACCGCAAACTTATGAAACAAACGAAAGTGCTCAAATCACTCACTGATCTTTCGGTCGAGTTGATCGGCGCGGAAACCGCCAGGCCAGAAGAGACAAAGCCGCCGCAACCCCGGGAGGGAACCCATGCGTCGCCGCCTATTCCTGGACCAGACCGCTTCTTGATTGTTCCATCCTCACCTGGTTTTCGCGGTTGGGGGATCAACGAATAGGTCAACGCCCCTGCGGGTTCCATCCCGGGGCCGCCCGTCGCGCTAAACCGATGTGAATCCTCCCCCGAGCCAAGGCCGAAGCGCGCCGATCGGTGCAACTGTCGTTGACGGAGGCGTCAACTTCAGCGTCTTTTCCCGCAACGCTTCCAGCGTGGAGTTGTTGTTCTTCGACCGGGAGGATGATGCCCGGCCCGCGCGCGTTATCCCCCTGGACCCGGCAAACAACCGCACCTATCACTACTGGCACGCGTTCGTGCCAGCGGTGCGGCCGGGCCAGATTTATGCCTACCGGGTTCATGGCGAGTTTGACCCCGCGAACGGTCTGCGGTTCGATGCCGCCAAGCTGCTTCTTGACCCTTATGGCTGCGGGGTAGTGGTTCCCGGAAATTACAGCCGCGAAGCTGGCGGTCGGGCGGGCGACAATTGCGCAACGGCTATGAAAAGCGTGGTGGTTAATCCCTCCACTTACGATTGGGAAGGTGACACACCACTTAAGCACCCGTCCTCCAGGACCATCATCTATGAGATGCACGTCCGCGGCTTTACCCGCGATCCCAGTTCCGGGCTCGGCGAGAACTTGCGCGGCACCTATGCCGGCCTGATTCAGAAGATTCCTTACTTGAAGGAACTGGGAATCACGGCGGTCGAACTATTGCCGGTATTCCAATTCGACCCGCAGGACTGCCCGCCCGGCAAAGCCAATTATTGGGGCTACGCGCCGGTTTCCTTTTTCGCTCCCCATCGGGGGTACAGCTCGCGGCAGGACCCGCTCGGCCCCCTGGATGAGTTCCGGGATATGGTGAAAGCTCTGCACCGGGCAGGTCTTGAAGTGATTCTCGATGTTGTCTTCAACCATACCGCCGAAGGGGACCACACCGGCCCCACCTTAAGCCTGCGCGGGCTGGACAATTCTATTTACTACGTCCTCGAGCCTGACCGCGCTCGTTACGCCAATTTTAGCGGCACCGGAAACACCCTCAACGCCAACCATCCCATTGTTCGGCGACTGATCGTGGACAGTCTCCGCTACTGGGTTGAGGAAATGCACGTGGATGGTTTTCGCTTCGACCTCGCCTCCATCCTCGCCCGCGCGCCTTCCGGTCAAATCCTGCCGAACCCGCCCGTTCTCTGGGACATCGAATCGGACCCCGTGCTCGCGGGGACGAAGCTTATCGCCGAGGCCTGGGACGCTGCCGGCCTTTATCAGGTCGGCAGCTTTGTTGGCGACAGTTGGAAGGAATGGAATGGGCGCTTTCGCGACGACGTCCGCAGCTTTTTCCGAGGAGAAGACGGTTCGGCCGGTCGCTTGGCGGACCGGTTGATCGGCAGCCCCGAGATTTACGGGCACAAAGAGCGGGAGGCGGAGCAGAGCGTCAACTTCGTGACTTGTCACGATGGCTTTACCCTGAACGACCTGGTCTCGTATGACCGAAAGCACAACGAGCAGAACGGCGAGGGCAATCGTGACGGCTCCGATGATAACCGAAGTTGGAACTGCGGGGTTGAGGGGCCGAGCGGGAACCCAGCCATCGAACGGTTGCGGCAGCGCCAGATAAGGAATTTCCTGACCGTGACCCTCCTCTCTCTCGGGATGCCTATGCTGCTGATGGGCGACGAAGGCCGGCGCAGCCAGCGCGGGAATAACAATGCCTACTGCCAGGACAATGAAACCAGTTGGTTCGACTGGAACTTAGTGCAGAAGCATGCCGGTCTACACCGGTTCGCGAAGCTCCTGCTTGCGCGCCGCGCCTCGCGGAAAATAGACGGCGAAAGCCAAAGGCTAAGTTTGAACCAACTCCTGCGCGGCGCCAACAAGGCCTGGCATGGCAAAAAGCTCAACCAACCCGACTGGAGCCAGCAATCGCACAGTCTGGCATTGAGCGCGGAGGTGCGACATGAGAATCTCTTCTTTCACCTCATCCTGAACGCCTATTGGGAACCGCTCGAATTCGAGTTGCCCTTGGTAACAGGCGCCGGCAGACATTCATGGCGTCGTTGGATTGACACTTCTCTGGAATCGCCTGCAGACATCATGGACTGGCCCGACGCCCCTGAGGTCTCGGGGGGAGAGTATCGTGCCGGACCCCGTTCGGTGGTGGTCTTGATTGCAACTCCAGACGCTCCACCCCGTCAATAACGGGGTAACTGACTTTGGCAGAGGAAACGAGCAGAGGGGATCGGATGAAAAGGGTGGGGGTTGAAGCGACGCGCTTGAAGGTCACGCTCGATCACAGCGTGATTTGCGTCCCTGTTGTCAGTGCGATGTGTTGAACCATCTGAAGGACGAGGTCCGCCGCCATACTTTCAAAAACAGCGAAGCCCTTAGCGGGCATGAGATGGGCTGTTCTTGAGTGGCGATGCGTTGCTGGTCCAGAAGAATGGGGTGATCCCCCCGGCTTTTGCCCATAGTCCATAGCCCACCAGCAGAGTGAGCACCATCTCAAGAATTAAAAAAACCCAAACTGCGTTTGTTGTGTATTTGGAGCTTTGTGTGTCATCGCGCGGCGCTTCACCACGGGCGCATTCCTTGGCCAAACGCTCCTGGATTTCTTCACGCATCATAGCTTTCCTTGTGTTGCGGCTTTAGCCGGGTTTAGAAATACGGCATCGTGGAGTCCGGGCCACTGTAGTTGTGAGGCCAATCGCATGGCAACGCGGCTCGAGACCAGGCTCCACGTTTCTGCGCATAATCGCGGCGCATCCAGTACAACCAATCCCCAACGTCCAGGAATTCCATCCCCGTGCGGGAAGCCAACCCTCTTAAATAGGTCTCAACCCCATCGGCCTTCGAGATGCCATCGGACAGGGCTAACACCCCAAGCTTGACTTTCGATCGGCGCTTGGCGCCTAGCCACCTCTCGGCCCAGCGTTGAACGGCCCGCGGCAGCACCGCCGAGGTTGCCTGGCAGAACACTAACCAGTCCGCCAGGTCCGCGTCCTGCGCCGCCCTCCTCGCTGCGCCGGGCATTTCCAATTGCGCGTACGACCAGTAGGCCCACTGGGGCAGAGCCTTCGGGTAGGCTCGGCTGACAAGCATCGTCAGAAGCCAGGTGTAGGTCATCACCAAGGCCTCGCCGTTCAGCATGACAATCCGGAACGATTCCTCGGCAGGATTGTATAACCCGTTTAGAAGTTGATCGCTTGCTCCGCGTGTGATGGGTTCGGGGGGTGTATTCATAACGTTTGTCTCCGGGTTTTCTCGACTGTGTGGACTTCTCCTGTCCGGTGGCTATCGCGGTTCAGCGGCAGCTCCGGGGGCCAGGGCCATTCGTGCGTGGCCGTCCGGGATTCTCTGCCGACGCCCTCGGGTCCGCCTCAACCTTGACCGCGCGTGGAAGAGCGACGACACCGTCGAGCCAGCCGATAAGGTCAGCGGTGACCTCCTCACGGTTTATTTCGTCGAAAAGTTCGTGCCGCGCCTGAGGATAGAAACGGTGCGTGACCTTCTGAAGGCCCGCCGCCCGATAGGCGTCCAGAAGCTGGTGCAGAGTTCTGGTGTTCGCGCCCACCGGGTCACAGGTCCCGGCGATGATATAGATCGGCAGGTGCTTGGGAATCCGCGCTTGCCGGGCCGGTCGGCAGATCTTGCCGAGCGCCTGAAGGACGTCCAGCGAGAGTTGCACCGAGGGCCGAGACGCGCAGAGCGGGTCGGAGAGGAACTTGTCCACTTCGGCGGGATCGCGTGAAAGCCAATCGCACGGCGTGCGTGCCGGCTGGAAGGGCTTGTTGAACGCGCCGAAGCAAAGGGCTTGGACCAGTGCACTCTTGCCACGGGGCCCGAGTCGCAGTCGCTCGAGCCACGCGACGGCTCGCACCACCAGAATCAACGACGACGGTTTGCCGCTCGAGCCGGACAAAACGGCGCCTGCGAGGGCATCCCCGTGCTCGCTGATGAACTGCTGTGCCATAAACGAACCCATCGAGTGACCCAGCAATACAATCGGCAGCCCGGGATGCTTCGACGCGATTCGCCGGTTAAGCATCCAGAGGTCATCAATGCATTTTCGCCACCCGTCGCGCTCGGCAACAAAGCCGAGTTCTTCCGGGCCGCCCGCCGTGTGGCCATGGCCTCGATGATCGTTGGCGTAAACAACATAACCCGCGTGCGTCAGCGCCGCAGCGAGACGGGCATAACGCCCGCCATGCTCCCCAATCCCATGTGCGATCTGTACCGCGGCTTTCGCAGGCCCCTCAGGCAACCAGAGGTGAACAAAAATAGCGACGGCATCCGCTGCGCGGAGGGTGAAGGTGAAGTCCGTGCGGGACGCCGGAAGAGCGGGTCCACTCGGGCTGCGACTGGTGTCCAGCCGAGGAAAGGCATCCCCAGAGGATGCCGTTGAAGGAGCTTCTGTTCGTTCTGTCATCTGTAGCAGCGTCCGTCATTGTTGGCCCGGCGGCCATTGGTCTTGCGGCAGATGGAGGAGTGCCCCTTTCGGCAGAGGCGCCCTGACTCTTGATCCAGGCCCCGATCAGGCTGCCCTTTGACACCCCGATCTGAACACATGATTATCTTCGCAAGATGCCTCACCCGCCTCTGCCTCTGCGAGGTTCTGCTGGCACCGACGATGTTTTGCCGGTGGCCCCGCAGGGGAATGGCGCTTACATAAGGAGTAAGGCTCACAGCCACAGATGCTTACACACATGACTAGAGTTACGATCCCTCGGCCCGCGTTCCCGAGCCGAGACCCGCCATGTCCAATCCCGAACCAATCGCTGCCCTCATGCGCCTCAGATCCAGAAGTTATTGGGCCATGGGTGCTTGCGCTTTCGCACTCCATCCCACCGGCACCGCACCCTATCCCCTCCCGAGACACACCGTCGTACCTCTGCAAACTTAGCAGAGGTACGACGGTGTGTCTCGGGAGGGGATCGGGAGGGGATAGGCAGAGGCTGGGGCGGGCTGGTCCGTCCAAAAACGTGCCTGCTGGCGTCGGCATTCTCCCCGCTCCGGTAGGCTCACCATTCAATAGCAGCCGCCCACACGCGCAGCATTTCCGGAGCGATGTGGGAACAACCAAGGCAGGCAGGGTAGCTTGTGCCCTCAAAAGCTGAGCCGCGCTCCCTGCGGATGCTGGAGCGCGCCGGTCGTTGCAATTGTCTTGGAATGAGTGATACTGGTTGAAACCCAGGTGATGCATGCATGGAACGAGCATTCACAGTGAAGCCGCCCAATCCAACGATGGTCCGGGTGCTACGTTCCAGGTGTTGCTCCTGGCGGAGACTGGAGGTTCCGAATGAACGACACTGACGCGATCGTTTTCGTCGTGGACGACGACGCGTCCGTACGCGAAGGCCTTGTAGATTTAGTCCATTCTGTCGGTCTAAAGGCAAAGGCCTTCAATTCTGCGCAAGAGTTTCTGCGGCATAAGCGGCCGGATGCGCCGGCCTGCCTGGTGTTGGATGTGCGCCTGCCCGGAACCAGTGGCCTGGAGTTGCAGCGGGAGTTGGCCCAGTCGGGAGAGCCGATTCCTATCATCTTCGTCACTGGCCACGGGGACATTCCCATGTCGGTGCGGGCCATCAAGGACGGAGCGGTGGAATTTCTGACCAAGCCATTTCGGGATCAGGAGTTGCTGGATGCGGTCGGGCAGGCCCTCAAAGCCCACCGTGCAGCCCGTGAACACCGGGCCCGCGCCACTGAGTTGCGCCGCCGATACGAGTCGCTGACGCCGCGCGAACGGGAAGTAATGGAATGGGTGATCTCTGGTTCGCTGAACAAGCAAATTGGCGGCCAGTTGGGCCTCAGCGAGGTCACGATCAAGATGCATCGCGCACAAGTCATGCATAAGATGAAGGCTGAATCAGTCGTGGAGCTGCTCCGCATGGCGGAAACGATCGCGATCATCAACGCTGGGCCACCCCATACCAAGGTATCATGGAAGCCATCGCTGCCGGCGAGCTAGCATATGCCAGATGCCTCGCCGAGCCAAAAGGCCAGTGGCGTCAGCGGATTCGAGTGCGTCCAGAACGCCGCTGAACCCCGGAATTGACGACGATCGATTCGTTGTCAGTGCCTTTGCCCCTTCGTAGCTGCAATGCGCAAAGTCTGCTACGGCACTACTGTGCTCATTGCTTCCGTTGTTATGGCGCTCGTTGGCCTTAATTGCCGCGCGGAGCCATTGTCGGCAAAGTCAATCCCTGTTTCAGACGATTACGTCCTCCGCACCTGGGACATGGATGATGGCCTGCCTTCTGACATCGTTTACGGCATCGCTCAGACCCCGGACGGCCATCTGTGGGTTGCGTCGTGGAAAGGGCTGGCGCGATTTGATGGCGCGGCGTTTACCCCGTTTTTGAAGGAAGCCACGCCGGGGTTGGAGTCGGATCGCGCGCGCGCCGTTTACGTCGCGCGCAATGGCGATCTATGGGTCGGGCTGGAATACGGCGGCGTGGTGCGGATGCGCGGGAATCGCTTCGAAACCATCGCCCCCGGCCTGCGCAATTCTGCTACGGCGTGGATCGGCTCATTTGCCGAGGAAGCCGGCGGTGGGATCTGGTTTGGTCACGCGTCCATCGGGAAAGCCGACCGCTGGCTGGATGGGAAGCTTTCCGAATTCACCACAAATAATGGGATCGCAGGCTTCGAAACCTTCGTCCACGCGGATGCGGCCAGGAGGATATGGTTCTCGACCAAACAGGCGTGCGGCATTTTTGACGGAACGCGCTTTCAACCGATTGATCCACAGGGCGGGGAGAGGGTGGTGCTGGCGCCAGCGAGCGATGGCGGGATGTGGGCGACGCGGGCGCAACGACTGCTGCTGCGTTATCACGCCGACGGATCGCGTGAGGTCGTGGCTGATATTTCCCGGTTTTGTGGTCCGTCTGGGGTCACAGTTCTCCAGGAGGATCACGCGGGCAATCTCTGGATTGGCACGCGCACGGAGGGGTTGTTCCGGTTTCGCCAGGGAAATTTCGTGCAGGTGCTTACATCGCACCCGGATGTGGAGTGCATCTTCGAGGACCGTGAGGATAATCTCTGGGTCGGGACGCGGGGTGGCGGATTGAACCGACTGCGGCCGCGGGCCTTTTTCCTCCATCAAAAGAAAGATGGCTTGCACAATGACACCGTCACTTCATTGTGCCAGGACGGGGAGGGAAAGCTTTGGCTGCTGGGATCCGATGGCACGCCGGTTCACGCGCTTGATTCAGCCAATCAATCGTTTGCCATTCCCACGGATTGGTCCACCGAGGTTGGTGGCCCTACTTTGGCCATGTGCTCTGACCCTGCGGGAGGTGTTTGGTTGGCTGGTATCAAAGGCCTGTTAAGCTGGCGGGACGGTATCTTCAGTCTCGAAACCTTGCGCGAATCGGCTATCAGACTGCTCGTGGATAAACAGGGAGATCTGTGGGCAGCAACAACTCGTGGGGCGCTCGTGCATCACCGTGCCGGAACCAATACGGTCATGCCAATAGCAGACGGCCCTATTCAAGCCCTGGCCCTGGGCGAGGATCTTACAGGGCGGGTGTGGGTCGGCACTAAAGAAGGCATGGTTTTTCGGCGGCAGGATGAGCATTTCCTCCCTGTGCCGCTGCCAGGGGCACATACTGGCGAAATCATCAGGTTCATCGTGCCGGATGCAAACGATACGGTGTGGATCGGCGCGCTTCAAGGCGGGCTCTACCGCTGGCGGGGGGGCCAGGTCAAGCGGTTGCCGCACGATGCCGGCCTGCCGGTTGACGATCTCCGCTCGCTGGAGATTGAGCCGGGGGGTGATTTCTGGATCGGCACGGACCACGGCTTGTTTCGGGCGGCGCGCAACGAGATTGATGCGGTCATGGACGGCCGCCAGCAATCAATACGCGCTCAGTCTTATGGACGCAACGAGGGGCTGCTCAGCCTGGAGTTCGAGATCGGAGTGCGCAATACCACGACACAAACGCGCGACGGTCACATCTGGTTTGCAACCGCCCGCGGCGCTTTGGAAATCCTCCCACAGCGTTTCCAGAAGACCGCGCCGCTGCTACCGGTGCTCATCGAGGAAATTCGGGCGGGCGGAACATCCATGCCAATTGACGGGAGCGAGAAACTCAAACTGCCACCGAAGCCTGGCCAGGTGGAAATTCGCTACACGCTGCCGCTGTTGAGCGCGCCGGAACAGATGCGCTTCCGCTATCGGCTCGGCGAGCCGGGGGATGCGAAATGGATTTACGCCGGCAACCAGCGGAAGGCGACCTTCACGCACCTGCCGCCGGGATTCTACCGCTTTGAGGTGGCCGCCGCCGAGGCGGACGGGCCGTGGCTGCCAACGGCCTCGCTGGCATTCACGGTGCGCCCGGCATGGTGGGAGACGGCATGGTTTCGGTTTGGCTCCGGGCTGCTCGGGGCTTTGGCTCTGGCATGGTTGGTGCGCTTCATTGTGAAACGCCGCTTGCTGGCCCGGATCGAGAAGTTAAACGCCAAGATAGCGTCGCAACAAGCGCTCGAGAGGGCTTTCCAGGAAACGAAGGCGTTGAAAGAGCAGTTCCGGCTCGCCATTGATACCATTCCGGGCCTGGTCTGGAGCGCTCGGCCGGACGGCTCGACCGAGTTCGTAAACCAACGCTGGGAGGATTATACAGGGGTCTCTCTGAAAGAGGGAGCCGACTGGAGCGTTGCCACCCATCCAGGTGACCGTGCAAGGTTGGCTGAGGAGTGGAGGGCGGCCTTGACCTGTGGCAGACCGTTGGAAACGGAAGCACGCCTGCGGCGAGCTGATGGGGAATATCGCTGGATGCTTATCCAAGCCGTGCCCCTGCGTGATGAGGCCGGGAAGGTTGTTAAATGGTACGGAAAGAGTTCGGATATTGAGGACCGCAAGCGGGCGGAAGAAGCGCTGCAGGAGGCGCGGGCAGAACTCGCGCGCGTTACCCGTGTAACTATGGTGGGCGAATTGACTGCTTCTATCGCTCACGAAGTCAATCAGCCCCTGGCCAGCGTTGTCACCAGCGCCGGCGCGGGCCTGAATTGGCTGGCGAACCAGCCGCCGAATCTTCTCAAAGCTCGTGAGGCTATAGAGCGAGTCCTTCGTGATGGCACTCGGGCCGGGGAAGTGTTAGCCCGAATTCGCGGGCTCTTAAAGAGGACGTCACCCACAAAGTCGCAACTGAGCGTTAATCAAGTCATCCGCGACGTGCTGGCGCTTATCGGAGGAGAACTGCGCCAAGAAAATGTTGAGTTATCTTTGAAATTGCAGGCTGGCCTACCCGCCTTCATAGGAGACGGCATCCAATTGCAGCAAGTTTTTCTAAACCTTATCATGAACGCCATCGAAGCCATGGCCGGTATGAGGGATCGCCGAAAGATCCTGCTGATTCAATCGAAGCTGGGCGACCTGGACGGGAAGCCCGCCGTTTCGGTGGAGGTGACCGATACCGGTATCGGCTTCTGCCCTGCGGCCGCAGGGCGGCTGTTTGAAGCCTTTCACACGACTAAGCCTGAAGGAATGGGAATGGGGCTGTGGATCAGTCGCTCGATCATCGAAGCACATGGCGGGCGATTAACCGCTCAATCCAACGATGGTCCGGGTGCCACGTTCCAAGTGTTGCTCCCGGCGGAGGCTGTGAAGGTTCCGAATGAACGACATTGACGCGATCGTTTTGGTTGTGGACGACGACGCGTCCGCCCGCGAAGGGATCGGCGGCCAGTTGGGCCTCAGCGAGGTCACGATCAAGATGCATCGCGCACAGGTCATGCATAAGATGAAGGCTGAATCCGTCGTGGAGCTGCGCAGCATAGCGGAAACGATCGGGATCATCAATGCTGGGCCACCCCATACCAAGGTATCATGGAAGCCATCACTTCCACCGTGCTAGCGTTTGCCAGCCGGGTTGAGCCAAAACGCTCAGCTTGGCAGCAAACTTGAGCACAGCACAGATTCCGTCGATCGCGGTTGTTGCTGACGAGCGATCCGGCGTCGAAACTATCATCAGCCTCATGGAGTCCGGTGGCTACGCTGCCAGGAGATTGCTTTCGGCGGAGGACTTTCTGAACTCCCGCCCATTGCGCCGCACGGCAGGCCGGACCTTGAATGCGCGCATGCCTAAAGGCCGCTTGTCGAGGCGTTCCGGAGCCAATGCAAACTCCCGATAGGCCACCTCTGGCGGAGCTGGAGCGGGTCCGTTCCAAGCTTCAGCAAAGCGAGGCGGAGCTTCGACAGCTTATCGATGCCATTCCCCAGCAGGTCTGTGTGTTCGACGCGAGGTGGAATCCCGTTTTCGCCAACCAGCGGGAACGGGAATATACCGGCCTCACTGTCGAAGAGGCGCAGTCAAGGGACGCCCTGGGTAGCCTGTTTCATCCCGACGACCGGAAGAGGCTGGAGGCGGTTCGCGAGCGCGCGTTCCGAGAGGCTGCCCCTTTTGAGCTGGAGGCGCGATTACGGAGCAAGGACGGCCAATATCGGTGGTTTTTGATCCGAGACAGCCCACTGCGGGATGAGCAGGGACGCATCCTTCGGTGGTACGGCACTCGGACCGACATCGAAGATCGGAAGCGGGCCGAAGATGCCCTGGGGCGCAGCCGGGCCTATTTGACCGAAGCGCAGTTATTAAGCCATACGGGCAGTTTCGGCTGGAATGTTGCCACTGATGAACACACCTGGTCCGAGGAGACATTCCGCATTTTCGAATACGATCCATCCAGAAACATCACGCTGCCATTGCTCCTCGCACGAGTTCATCCCGAGGATCGGACCATCGTGCGGGAGATGCTGGAGCGTGCCGCGCAGGAGCGCAGAGATTTTGATCATGAACACCGGTTGCTCATGCCGGATGGTTCCGTAAAGCATCTCCACGTCGTTGCGCACGCCGCTGGACAGGCGCCGGAAAACGTGGAGTTTATAGGGGCCGTAATGGACGTGACCGCCCAAAAGCGGGCCGAAGATGCACTGCGGTTGAGCGAGGCAGTCCTGGCGGAAGCACAGAGGATCAGCCACACGGGCAGTTGGGTGTGGAAGCCGGCCACCGGAGAGATGACTTCTTCAAAGGAACGGTTTCGCATTCTTGGATTTGACCCTGAAACAACCGAGCTTTCATGCGATGTATTTTGGGAAAGAGTCCACCCAGAGGACAAGCCCGGACTCACGCAGGCCCTTGATTCAGCGATCCGCGAGAAGAGAGATTTTGAACACGAGTATCGTATAGTCACTCCCGACTGGGTCACCAAACGTCTCCAAACCGCGGGGCACGCGGTTGTCAACGAGTCCGGTGAGCTAGTCGAGTTCATCGGAACCACGATGGACATCACGGACCGCAAGGGCGCCGAAGAAGCGTTGCACCAGGCGCAGGCGAGACTGGCGCAGGTTACCCGTTTGACCATGGTGGGCGAACTCGCCGCTTCCATCGCGCACGAGGTCAATCAGCCCTTGGCCGGTTTGGTCACTAGTGCCAATGCCTGCCTGAATTGGCTCGCGCACGATCCGCCGAACCTGTTCAAGGCCCGCGAGGCGCTCGAGCGCATCCTCCGGGATGGCACTCGAGCCGGGGGAGTGCTAACCCGAATCCGCGCGCTGCTTAAGAAGGCATCGCCCACCAAATCACGTGTTAGTGTAAACCAAATCGTGCGTGACGTGCTGGCTCTGACCCGGGGTGAACTGCGCCAGAACGAGGTTGAATTATCCGTGGAATTGGACTCCAACCTGCCCCTTATCATGGGAGACCATATCCAGTTGCAGCAAGTCCTGCTCAACCTCATTATGAATGCGGTTGAAGCCATGGCCGGCATTACATGGCGTGAGAAGACCTTGCGGATTCGATCAGAGCTGGGCGACCTGGATGGGAAGGCCGCCGTTTCGGTGAAGGTGAGCGATACCGGTCTGGGCTTCAACTCCAAGGCGGCCAGTCGGCTGTTTGAACCGTTTTACACGACCAAGGTCGAAGGGTTAGGAATAGGCCTTTGGATCAGCCGCTCGATCATTGAGGGACACGGCGGGCGATTGAGCGCCCAATCCAACGACGGCCCGGGTGCGACGTTCTGGGTATTGCTCCCGGCCGAAACTGGAGGTTCCGAATGAATGACACGCAGCAGGCGAGCCGGCGACGGCTGTTGCCCGCATGGCTAAGCATGGTGGCGAGCGTGGCGTGGTTCTTCGTTGGCGGATTTCATCACCAAACATGCGGGCAAGACGCTTCCTCCGAACCAGGGAGGGGAGACAACCGTTCAAACCCCTCGGGGGCTGTGCTCCGGAACCGCTACAGTTTCAACGAAAAGTCGGGAGACAGGTGCCATGACTCGGTCGGCGGGCGGGACGGGACGCTCATGAACGGTGCGTCGTTCGATGGCGCCGGCCAGGTGGTGCTGGACAATAAGCCGGGCACCTTTTCCGGTCCGGGCTCCAAACCCCAGCATATCGCGCTGCCGGTCGGCCTTATTGCCGATTTGGAGGCTGTTACCCTGGAAATCTGGGTCACCCCGCGACCGGATTACCAGATTTCCCATGCGAACTGGGCGCGCCTTTGGGACTTTGGGGACCAGACTTTCGGAAGCGATCACTCCACGATCGGGCGTGGCGCGTACTTTTTCTCCTGTATCGGCGATGCGTCGGCCACGCCGGCGGTCAATGCGCATATCACCTCCAGCGGCGGTGATGATTGGTGTACCAGCGCGGCCACGCTGTTGAGCGGGCGCGCCAACCACTGGGTTTGGACGGCGGACCCCGTCAAACACATACAGCACCTTTACCTCAACGGTGTCGTCGTGGGTACCAGCCGGCGGTTTGTCAACCCGCCGGTGCTCGCGGGCCCTACGACGAATAACTGGCTGGGCCGGTCGCAGTTCTCCCAGGACCCGGCCCTGAACGGGAGCATTGATGAGTTCCGCATCTATCGCGGTGCGCTTAGCCCATTTGAAGTAGCTGCGAACTTCCAGAGCGGGCCGGACCTAGGCCCGGCAAGCTATGGCAAGGTAATAGGTCTGCACTTGCGAGTTACCAATCTCATCCAGGTGGGTAGCGTCGCGAGTTCGGCTGTTTATGCCAAGGCTTCCGGATTGACGAACCAGCTCAATGTCACCTTAAACCCGGAGCTCCCGATTTCGTTCTCGTCGGTCGAGCCAAGCGTGGCCACCGTCGATGCCACCGGTAATGTCTTCGGGCTTTCCGCCGGCAAGGTGAGTATCATCGCCAGCGCTTTCGGCTTGAGCGCCACTTCCGTCGTGCAAGTCGTGGTGCCCGCTCCGGGGCAAAGTTTGGGCGCCACGGCGACCGCGGCTCCGTCCGATTCACTTGGGGTTTCGCCGCGAAATCGTCCGAGGGTGCGGCTGGCCTTGGACTCGGCACAAACGGTGGCCAGTGGCCGGTTTCTTCCGGGACCGGAAGCGCAAGAAGTCAGGCTGACCGCGCCGGTGACCAGCCGCTATTTTTGCCTGGAGAGCCTTTCCGCGTATGGAGGGCAGTCCTATGCCTCGGTCGCGGAGATTGACCTGCTGGACGACGCCGGGCGCCCGCTTGACCGGACGGGCTGGACGGTCGCCTATGCCGACAGCGAAGAACGCGATGGGGAGAACGGGAAGGCGGAGAATGCCATTGACGGCGAAGCCGAGACTTTTTGGCATACTCAGTGGCAAAAGGCCGCGCCAACTCATCCCCACTATCTGGTGTTGGACCTTGGCCGGTCACGCGCCTTCGCCGGCTTCCGTTATCTGCCCCGGCCTGGTGATAAGGATGCGAACGGACGGATCGAAGAATATCGCATTTACGCTGGTGACGAGTTGGTGAGGGCCAACCCGCAGGAGTCGGCGTTTCCGTCCCGCGGTTACCTGTTTGCCTATTTTCAAAAAGTTGGGGCCGATGGGTTGCATCTCGCCTACAGCCTGAACGGCTACCGGTGGGAGGTCATGGGTGGCGGGAACAGCTTCTTACGGCCCCAAATCGGCCCCGAACGACTCCTGCGCGATCCCTTCCTGTTCCGCGATCAAGATGGCATGTTTCGGCTGGTTTGGACCATGGGATGGTGGGGGAGCGCCATTGGCTACGCTAGTTCGACGGATTTGCTGCACTGGTCGGAGCAGCGCGCCATCCCGGTCATGGCCGACGAGCCGGGCACCCGCAACTGCTGGGCGCCGGAGATCTTTTGGGACGCCCGCTCGGAGCAATATGAGCTGTTTTGGGCCAGCACGGTCGCGAATGGACCCGGCGGCCAATCTCGCAACCGCATCTACGCTACCACCACCAAGGACTTTAACACCTTTACCCGGACGCGGCTGCTGTATGACTCCGGTTCGGGAGCAAACGATCCGACCCTGGTGTCAGCCAAAGGGCAATACTATTTGTGGTTCCGAAAGGAGCCGGATAACCGATTGACGGTGGTAACCAGTGATAATCCGCTCGGCCCATTCGACAATCCGCGCTCGCCGTCCATTCCCGCAAAGATCGAAGGCCCCATGATTTTCCGCTTGGGCAACCAGTACGCCCTTGGCTGTCACTTCATTGAGCAGAGCCGGTTTGGGGTATTCGCTTCTCCGGACTTGGAGCATTGGGAAGATATTTCTTCAGCGACCTCCTTCCCACCGGGCGCCGGCCAGGGCTCGATTGTGGAGGTCCCGGGGGAAGTCCTGCGGGGGCTGGCCGAAGCCGGCCATTTAGACCTGGGCACCACACCGGAGGCGGCGACATTGGGGGTGGGAGATTGGATTTGGACGACCAACGTTACGGACAAGCAAACCTGCCGATTATGGCGGCGTTTCAGCATCCCGAATGGTTCGGGGGTGGCCCACGCCATCCTGCGAATCACGGCCGACGACAGTTACATAGTTTACCTCGACGGCAAGGAGGTCGGACACGGCGCCGACGCCAACTGTCTTACGGATTATGATGTCACCTGGCTCTTGTCGCCTGGTTATCACGTAGTCGCGGTGGAAGCGTTTAACGAAGAGTTCACTGCAGGAGTGCTCTTGGGCCTGCGCATCAACCTGACGGACGGCAAGCTGTTGGAGGTCCTTTCCGATTCCTCCTGGCGAGTCGCCGACAGCCACGCTCCCGGTTGGAAAACCTCCAGGCAGCCGCAGCCCTCCTGGACTCAAGCCCAAGTCGTGGGTTATGCCGGCAAGGCCTGGTGGCAGCATCCCCGTAAGATCTTCGAGACCCCGCCTTTGCTGCCCCCCGCCCACCACTTCTGGCAGCAGACCTGGTTCCTGAGCCTGATCTTGGGGGTATCAGCCCTGGGCGCAGTATTTACCGTCAGACAGGCCCTGCAATTGGCGGTCCAGACCCGATCCAACCGTTTGTTGGAGGGTTTGGTCGCGCAACGCACGCAGGAGCTTCGCCGCTCCCAGGAGCACTTGGAGGAACAAGTGACGCAGCGCACCACCGAGCTTAAGCAAGCCAATGAATTGTTGCAACAAGACATCGCTAAACGCGAACAGGCAGAGGCTGCCTTGCTCCATGCGCGCGGCGAACTGGAGCGGGTCAGCCGGGTGACGACTATGGGCGAGTTCGCCGCCTCCATCGCTCACGAAGTTAATCAGCCCCTGGCCGGCGTGGTCACCAGCGCCAATGCCGGCCTGAACTGGATGGCCAATAACCCCCCGGACCTGGTCAAGACTCGCGAGGCGATGCTTCGCATCCTCCGGGATGGCACGCGCGCCGGCGAGGTATTGAACCGGATTCGGGCACTGTTTAAGCGGACGGGGCCGGTGCGGTCCTTGGTGAGCGTGAACGAGGTCATGCGCGATGTCGTGGCGCTCGCGGGAGGCGAGTTACGCCAGCAGAATGTCGGGTTATCGCTGGAATTGAACCACCACCTGCCCGCGATCCTCGGAGACAGCATCCAATTGCAGCAAGTGCTGTTAAACTTGGTCAAGAATTCGGTCGAAGCGATGGCCGGCAACGGGACTCGCCCGAAACTCTTGCGCATCGCGTCTGCGCCGGGCGACTTGGGCGGGAATCCCGCCGTCTCAGTCAAGGTGAGTGACACGGGCATCGGCTTCGATGCCACCGACCCGGAGCGGCTGTTTGAGGCCTTCCACACGACCAAGCCGCAAGGGATGGGAATGGGACTCTGGATCAGCCGCTCCATTGTGGAGAGCCACGGCGGGCGATTAACCGCTCAATCCAATGGTGGTCCGGGTGCGACGTTCGAAATACTGCTTCCGGCCGAGACGGGAGTTTCCAAATGAATACCACTGATTCAATCGTTTTCGTTGTGGATGACGACAGGTCCGCTCGCGAAGGTTTGGCCGATCTTATCAGTTCGGTCGGCCTGAAGGCGAAGGCATTCGCTTCGGCGCAGGAATTCCTGCGCCACAAGCGGCCGGAGGCACCGGCTTGTCTGGTGCTGGATGTGCGCCTGCCCGGTCTTAGCGGCCTGGACTTGCAACGGGAGCTGGCCCGATCCGGAGAGCCGCTGCCGATCATCTTTATCACTGGCCATGGAGACATTCCCATGTCGGTGCGGGCCATCAAGGCCGGGGCAGTGGAATTCCTGACCAAACCTTTTCGGGAACAGGAAATGCTCGATGCGATTCAACAGGCGCTCAAAACCGACTGGGCAGCGCGGGAGCAACGAGCCCGGGCCTCCGAGTTGCGCCTCCGGTACGAGTCCTTGACGCCGCGAGAACGAGAGGTGATGCAGTTGGTGATCGCCGGCATGTTGAACAAGCAAATCGCCGGGGAGTTGGGCGCCAGCGAAGTCACGGTCAAAATGCATCGTGGCCAGGTCATGCACAAGATGAAGGCTGAATCAGTGGTGGAACTCCTGCGCATGGCGGAAACGATTGCAATCATCAATCCGGGGCCACCCCATACTAAACTGCCATAGAGACCACCACCGCCACCGGAGCGCTGCTCACTTCCCCATGATTCCGCCACGTGTACAAGGGGTGCACACCGGCTGCCCACCGGCTGCACAAGGCTCCCAAGCGTGGGCCTCTGTTGAGCACCCCTTGTGCATCCCTCGTACACCCCTTGTACACAGCTTGCAGATGGCTCGGAGAAGGCTCAGCGTGCTGGAGATGCCGAGGGTGCGCCCGGGAACCTGCCCCGGCCAGATGCTCAGTTCAACCACCCCAACGACGGCGCCGGGGCATCGGCTGGCCCATCCCTCTCTATTTCACGTAGCGAGCGCGGTTCTGGTGTATCCGAGTTCATGTTCCTTTCGCCGGTTGATGGTTTGCCGTCTCGGATGGGGAACCAGCTCCCGCCCCCATTAGGGTGGTACTGGCAAGAAGTGCCCCCGTCACGAGCCCGGCCGTCACGGTGCTTGCTTTATCCCTGTCAGTCGGCAACATTGCTGTCAACCGGCTTTCATGGGTCCAATCGCAAAAGCTGTGCTTCGAATCGCGATCTGCGTCGCAGTGGTGCTCGCTCTGGTTGCGGCGTTCCAGTTTCATTTTATCGTGGTTAAGGATCGGCCTTTGACGGTAGCTCTCACCGGCATCATCGCGGTATTGCTTGTCTCAGCCGTCTGGGGTCGTGCGTACGCAATATTTCTCTGCTTTCTGGCGACCCTCGCGTTCAGTTGGCTGGTGCCGCCGGGCGGCCGGTTTCATTTCGAGGATCGGCGGGATTGGCTCGCCCTGGCTGCCTTTCTGATCACTGGGATCACCGCGAGCGAGCTCTCGGAGCGCGTGCGCAGGAAAGCCCGGGATGCTGACGAGCGCCGCGCCGAAGCAGTCGCTGCGCAGCAGCGGTTTGCCGATCTGGTCAACTCGCTCGAAAGCATCGTTTGGGAGGCTGCTGCCGGGACCTTTGCTTTTTCATTCGTCAGCGAGCAAGCGGAACGAGTTCTTGGCTATCCCACAGCACAATGGCTGCAGGAACCGGCGTTTTGGAAGGACCATCTTCATCCTGAGGATCGCGACTGGGCCGTGCAGTCCTTGCGGCAAGCCGTGGCCGAGAACCGCAACCATGATTCTGAATACCGGATGGTCGCCGCTGACGGGAGTGTCCTCTGGTTTCGGAACCTGGTGACTCTGGTCGTCGAGGAGGGACGCCCCACCCGGCTGCGCGGCGTCATGGTGAATACCACCCGTCGCCGGCGCGCAGAAGACCAGCTCCGGCGCAGCGAAGCTTACCTGGCGGAAGCGCAGAAGCTGACGCACACCGGCAGTTGGGCTTGGGATCCGAACCGGGACGGTGTGGCACACTACTGGTCCGAGGAGATGTTCAGAATCCACGGTGTGGATCCTGGACAACCGATCCCGGATTGGGAAGCGTTTCAACTTGTGCACCCAAATGATCGTGACAGAGTCCGGGAGCTCGTCATGAAGGCGGTTCATGACAAGACGGATCTGGAGACGGAATACTGGCTGGTGCTCCCTGACGGAACGCAGAAATGCCTTCACGTAATCGGGCATGCAGTCCTCGACCAGAACGGCGCGCTCGTCGAGTTCGTCGGCACCGCGGTTGACCTAACCGAGTGCAAACGCGCTGAGGAAGCTCGGCGGCGAAATGAGGCTTATCTGGCCGAAGCGCAGAGGCTCAGCCACACGGCCAGTTTCGCCTACGACCCTCGAAATAAGAGAACGCTGTACTGGTCCGAGGAATTGTTCCGAATTTATGGGTTGGATCCTAAGCGCGGTATCCCCGATTACAACGAGACCGCTCGACTTGTGCATCCGGACGATTTCCGCAGGGTCTCTGAAAGCTGTCTGCAAGGGTTCCGTGAGAAGGCTGAGTTTTCGCTGGAGTTCAGGGTGCTAGCACACGATGGGAGGGTCAAGCACCTCCACACGATTTGGCATCCGGTGCTCGATAAGGGCGGGGAACTCGTCGAATACGTTGGCACGGCGGCGGATGTAACGGAGCGCATACGCGCGGAAGAGGCGTTGCGGCGCAGCGAAAATGAGCTTCGCCAAGTGATTGAGACAATTCCTGCGATGGTATGGAGCGCGCTGCCGGACGGCTCCAATGTGTTGATGAACAAGCGCTGGGCGGACTATACGGGCCTTTCAGCGACTGGTTTAGGCTGGCAGGCCGCGGTTCACCCGGACGACCTTGGGAGGCACATGGAGGTGTTTTACGAGTGCTCGGCCAAAGGCGTGCCCTTCCAGGACGAGGTGCGGTTCCGTCGCGCCGACGGAGAGTACCGCTGGTTCGTCGTATCGGGCGTGCCGCTGCGGGATGAGGAGGGAAAAGTTGTCAAGTGGTATGGAATAGTGAGGGACATTGAAGAATGGAAGCGAGCCGAACAGAAATTCCGCGGGCTGCTGGAATCGGCGCCCGATGCAATCGCAGTTGCGAACCGCGAGGGCAAGATTGTTTTGGTGAATGCGCAACTGGAGAAGCTGTTTGGCTATCAACGACAAGAGATATTGGGGAAGGAAATCGAGATATTGATGCCGGAGCGGTTCCGGGGCAAACATCCGGCACACCGCGCCGCTTTTATGGCCGACCCTCGCGCGCGGCCAATGGGGTCAGGGCTGGAACTGTACGGCCTGCATAAGGAAGGGCGTGAGTTTCCAGTGGAGATCAGCCTCAGCCCGCTGGAGACCGAGGAGGGCGTGCTGATCTCCAGCACTATTCGCGACATCACAGAGCGCAAGCGAGCGGAGGAGAAGATTCGGCGGAGCGAAGCGGAGCTGCGACAGCTTATTGATGTGATTCCCCAACAAGTCTATGTTTTCGACGCGGATTGGAGTCCACTTTTTGCCAACGAACGAGAACGGGAATACACCGGCCTTACTCTCGAAGAGGCACAGTCTAAAGACGCCTTTGCCGGAATCTTTCATCCCGAAGACCTGAAGAAGCTGGAGGCCATGCGTGAGCGCGCGCTGTTGGAGGCGGCCCCCTTTGAGCTGGAGGCACGAATAAAGGGAAAAGACGGGCAGTATCGCTGGTTTCTGATCCAGGACAGTCCGCTGCGGGATGAGCGGGGACGCGTCCTGCGGTGGTACGGTACCCGTACCGACATCGAAGACAGGAAGCGGGCCGAGGAGTCACTGCAGCGGAGCGAAGCCTTTTTGGCGGAAGGACAAAGGATCAGCCGCACCGGCAGTTGGGTTTGGAAGCCCGCCACCGGCGAGATGATTTCTTCCAAGGAACGATTTCGGATTTTTGGAATGGATCCTGAAACAACCAAGCCTTCGTTCGATGCATTTTGGGAAAGGGTCCACCCGGAAGACCAGCCCAGGCTCAAGCAGATCATGGATTCAGCGCTCCACGAGAAGAGAGATTTTGAACACGAGTATCGTATCGTTACTCCCGACGGGCTCGTCAAACATGTCCACAGCGTGGGCCACGCAGTTGTCAGCGAATCCGGTGAGCTGGTTGAGTTCATCGGAACGACGATGGATGTCACCGAGCGCCGTCGCGCCGAAGCCGCCCTGCAGGAAACACGTGCAGAACTGGAGCGGGTCGCTCGGCTCACCACCGTGGGAGAATTGGCGGCTTCCATCGCTCATGAAATCAACCAACCCCTGGCCGGAGTGGTGACCAGCGCCAATGCCGCATTGAACTGGCTGGCCAGCAACCCTGCGAACCTGCCTAAGACTCGAGAGTCCCTCGAACGCATTCTCCGCGACGGAACACGGGCCGGAGAGGTTTTGACGAGGATCCGCGCGCTCCTGAAGCGAGCGCCCCCCACCAAATCCCTGGTGGACGTGAACCAGGCCGTGCGCGAGGTGCTGGCGCTGGTCACCGGGGAAATACGCCAACGTAGTGTTGAGCTGTCGCTGGAGTTGACCTCCAGCCTGCCCGGCATTCATGGAGACAGCATTCAGTTGCAACAGGTCCTGCTGAACCTGATTAAGAACGCGATTGAAGCGATGATCGGGGTCGCCGGCAGGCCAAAAACGCTGCGGATCCATTCCACGCTGGGCGAGTTGGATGACAGGCCTGCGGTGGTTGTGAAAGTGAGCGATACCGGAATAGGTTTCAGCCCAGCCGAGGCCGAGCGCCTGTTTGAAGCCTTTCACACCACCAAGCCGCAAGGGATGGGGATGGGTTTGTGGATCAGCCGCTTGATTATCGAGGGACATGGCGGCCGGTTGTGGGCCGAACCGAACAATGGCCGGGGAGCAACTTTTGCGTTTAGGCTGCCGGCGATCTCGGATTCGGAATAATGTATGGCTGACCCCATCCCGCACGAAATTACCTACTGCCCCGAGGAATGGTGGCGGATTTTCGGATCCGATCCGCAGCAGGGTATGCGGAACGTTGGCGGAACGCATCCACGCGGGGGACCGCGAGAAGCCGGTCTGGTCCAGGTGGTGTTGATTGCCGTTTGCTCCAAACTGTATCGGGCGAGATAACGAGATAGAGTGTGGGGATCATGCGTCAAGTGAATGGACGAGGACGATACGTTGTGGCGCTGGGCTTGGTGCTGGCTTGGATGCTGCTGACGTGGTGCCCTGGTGCGCACGCGCTCAACCCGGCGTTGGACGTCAGCCAGTACGGGCACACGGCGTGGAAGATTCGCGAAGGTTTCGTCAAAGGCAGCATCTTTTCGATAGCGCAGACGCCTGATGGTTATCTGTGGCTAGGCACAGAATTCGGGCTGTTCCGCTTCGATGGTGTCCGAGCCATCCCGTGGCAGCCGCCAGCGGCACGGCATCTCCCGAGCAGCGATATCCGAATCCTGCTCGTCTCGCGCAATGGGACTCTTTGGATCGGCACCGCTAAAGGGCTCGCAAGTTGGAAAGACGGCGAGCTGACTCAATACCCGCAGCTTCCCCAAGGCATGGTTTATCCGCTCTTTGAAGATCGTGAAGGAACTTTATGGGCTGGCGTGGAGGTGACTCCCACTTGGAGACTCTGCGCGATTCGGAGTGGCACCGTCCAGTGTTACGGAGAGAACGGCAGCATTGGCCTCGGAGTGGGCTCTCTATTTGAGGATAAAGGGGGTAACCTCTGGGCCGGAACGGGGACAGGGCTGTGGCGATGGAAGCCTGGTCCTCCGGAAGTCGTTCCCCTGCCACCCCCGATGCGGGAGATTCACGCTTTTGCCGAAGGCGACAACGGCACACTTCTGATCGCCGTACGCGGCGGAATCATACAACTCGCTGAAGGGAAAGCCGAGATGTATCCGCTTCCCGGTGGTGGGCGGCAATTCAATCCGTTCAGCTTGCTTCGGGACCGCAATGGCAGCTTATGGATCGGAACGAAGGAGCGGGGGCTTTTGCATGTACACCAAGGAAGGACCGACGTGTTTGCGCAGTCTGACGGTCTCTCGGGTGATTGCATCACAGCTTTCTTCGAAGATATTGAAGGCAATGTCTGGGTAGCGACCATTGGCGGTCTCGACCGCTTTCGCGACTATACCATATCCACGCTTTCTGTTAAGCAAGGTTTGTCGAATGCCAGAGTTGAGTCAGTCTTGGCCGCCAGGGATGGCAGTGTTTGGCTCGGCACACGTGATGGGCTGGACCGATGGAAGGACGGGCAACTTACGATTTACCGCAAGCGAAGCGCACAGGCCCAACAAAGTCCACGGCCACCAACCGGTGGCGCGGAACCGGATCGGAAACCTGGCGGACTTGGCACGGCGAGCGAATCGGGCGCAGCGGAACCGGTTCGCGAGATAACCGATGGAGGATTGCCAGATGACCATATTGGGTCTCTCCTCCAGGATGATCGCGGGCGAATCTGGGTCTCCACGCCTCGCGGGGTCGCCTATTTCGAGAATGGCGGGTTTGTTCCCGTAAGCTCGGTCCCGGGAGGATTTATGCATTCCATGGCCGAGGACAGCGTTGGCGATCTCTGGATCACCCCCGACCCGGGTCTGCTTCACTTGAGTCAGGGGATCATGGTCGAACAGATCCCCTGGGCGAAGCTGGGGCATCAGAGCTCGGCTCGTGCTCTCGTTGCTGATCATCTGCACGGTGGCTTATGGCTTGGATTCATGCAGGGTGGAGTCGCGCTTTTCAAGGACGGCCAGGTCCGCGCATCGTACGCAGCCACGGATGGCTTGGGCAGGGGGCGTGTCATGGACCTTCGACTCGACCGGAACGATGCCTTATGGGCCGCAACCGAGGGCGGGCTAAGCCGGGTGAAAGACGGCCAGATAGCGACGCTTACCAGCAAGAACGGATTGCCCTGCGATACGGTTCAATGGTCGATGGAAGATGACGAAGGTTCAGTTTGGCTCTACATGTCCTGCGGCCTGGTGCGCATTGCCATGCCCGAGGTCGATGCGTGGGTCACTGATCCAAATCGGACGATCCTGGCCAGGGTTTTCGGCGGCTCCGACGGTGTAGAAA
>Ga0335069_10001637_pt1 | contig 35896 bp, 45 predicted proteins | sample Lox_Sample_11_FD_206714 | JGI IMG/M metagenome (GOLD analysis project Ga0335069, IMG submission 206714) | Soil microbial communities from Loxahatchee National Wildlife Refuge, Florida, United States - Lox_Sample_1.1 | ecosystem: Environmental > Terrestrial > Soil > Wetlands | place: USA... | reverse complement strand
TGGAAGTGGCGATTTCGAACATGCAGGTCGTCGAGGCGATGAAGCAATCCATCGCGGCCGATTGGTGCAACAAGCACCGCGATTTCACGCCCGCGAAGATCGAAGTGCTGATCCACAACTGGCAGCGTTTCGAGTCGCCGATTCAATTGCTGCAATGAGCGACCGCGTCGGCGACCGGCTTGTGATCCTCGTTTGCGTGATCGCAATCGTGCTGTATCTCATGGGGGTGATCGCATGAAACCGACCGTGCCGATTCACGATCCGGCCTTCAAGTGGATACCGGCGTCGTCACATAGCACAAGCGATGCCTTCAAGGCTCGCCAGGAAGAACGGCGACGGGCCGCGCAAAAGCCGTTGCCGCCGAACGTGAAGCAAATCCAACGAAAGGCGAAATGATGGAAACGCGACTTTACAAGGTGACGGATCGCGCGGGACGCATCCGTTTGATCGACGCCGGCAACCCGGCGCAGGCGCGCAATCACTGCGCGCGGGCGGAATACGATGTCGAAGTCGCCAAGCCGCACGATGTTGCGGCCCTCGTGCAGGCCGGCGTCTTTCCCGAAAAGGTCGGCGCGGAATGATCCCCACCGCTCCCGGCGTCTACACGTCGGATCAAGTGTCGATGGCCGAATATCTCGCCATCAAGGCGATGTCGGCCTCACTCGTGAAAACAATGGTCGACGAGTGCCCGGCGAAAGCGCGGTTCGAATCGCCGTGGAACCCGCAGCGACCGGCCGACAACACGGACGAAACCGACCGGGGCGAGGCGGCGCACATGCTCCTGATGGACGGCAACGCCGATCGCGTCGCGGTATTCAACCCCGAGGATTACGTCGGCAAGCGCGGCGGTGTGCCGGTCGGATGGACGAACGATGCCATCCGCGAGGCGCGCGATGCCGCACGAGCCGCCGGCCGGATTCCGATGCTCGCCGCCAAGTTCCAGACGGTGATCGACATGAACGATGCCGTCATGGACTACTTGCTGGCGCTCGACGGGACCGAAGCCGAGAACGTGCATCGCCTATTCGCGGACAAGGCGAATCACTCGGAAGTCACCCTGCTTTGGGACGAACACGGAGTTCTGTGCAAGGCCCGGCCCGACCGGATCGCCGCTGACGCAACCCTGATCTGCGACTACAAAACGTCCGCGATGTCGGTCGAGCCGAACCGATGGGGCCGCGTGCAGCTTGTGCAGCAGGGATACCACGTCACCGCCGCATGGTATAGGCGCGCGGTGCAGGCATTGCATGGCGTGCAGCCGGAATACATCTTCCTGAATCAGGAGTGCGACCCGCCGTATCTGTGTTCCCTCTGCGGAGTCAACAAGGAAATGCTCGCCATCGCCGAGGAAAAGTGCCGATGGGCGCTCTCGCGTTGGGCAGAATGCGTCGAGGCGAATTACTGGCCGAGCTATCCGTTGAAGATCGTCTATCCCGAAATGCCGGCGTATGAGCTAACCCGCTGGACGGAGCGCCAGACGACGACGAACGACGGAATCGACTACGGGAGTCAGGCGTGAGGCGCGACGATCCGGCGTTTCCGATGCCAAATCTAGGCATCCGAGGGATGTATCTACGCGACTATTTCGCGGCGGCAATCCTGCCAGCAGTAGCAGCAGCGGCGCGGTGCAATAGCGACGAGGAGGCGATGCGTAACATTCAAGGCGTCGCGACGGTCTGCTATATGTACGCCGACGCGATGATGGTGGCCCGCGACAAATGATAGGCATTCCAGGCGTCATCCCGGCGTGGAAGCCTTGGGAATACAGGTGGCCGAAGTGAGTTTCATTTTCAAACCGGCCATCCGTGAAAATGTGCCATTGTTAATCGGGCTGGTGTCTGGAACCGGCGGCGGAAAAACCTATACCGCCATGCGCCTTGCGACCGGCCTATCCGGCGGCAAGCCGTTCGCCGTGATCGACACCGAATCCGGCCGCGCGCTGCATTATGCGGATCGCTTCAAATTCGACCACGGTGCGCTGCGCCCGCCGTTCCGGCCGTCCGCGTACCTCGACGCAATCCAGGCAGCGGACAAGGCGCAATATCCCGTTATCGTGGTCGACAGCATGAGCCACGAGCATGCCGGCGACGGGGGCTTGCTCGATTGGCACGACGAAGAACTCGATCGCATGGCCGGCGACGATTGGAAGAAACGCGAAGCGTGCAAGATGGCGGCATGGATCAAGCCGAAGATGTCGCACAAGGAAATGATGTCGAAGCTGTTGCAGCTTCGCGCGCACCTGATCCTCTGCTTCCGCGCCGAGGAAAAGATCGAGATGGTCAAAGAGGATGGAAAGATGGTCGTGCGGCCGAAACGGTCGCTGACCGGGCTTGACGGGTGGTTGCCTGTATGCGAAAAGTCCATCCCATTCGAACTCACGGCGAGCCTCTTGTTCCTCGCGAGCGATCCAGGCAAGCCGGTCCCCATCAAGCTGGAAGAACAGATGCGAGACTTCTTCCCCCGCGATCGGCAAGTCGACGAATCGAGCGGCGAGCGGTTGGCCGCATGGAGTCATGGGGCGAAAGCGGATGGCCCGGTTCCTAAATCTCCCATGCGGGAATCCGATGCCGTAGCGAGTAGCCCCACCATCACGGCGGATCAAGCGATTTACCTGTCCGATCTGTGCAAGGAGAACAACATCGCCGTTCAGGCGTTGTGCAATGCAGCGAAGGTGAAAACCTTGGAGTCCCTTCCGGCCGATGCCTACGAGCGGTCGAAGGCTTGGATTGAAACCGTCATCGAGAAAAGGAACGCGAAATGACCGCTATCACGATCGACCTCACCCCCGAGCAATTCGCAACCTTGCAAGCGCAGATTTGCGGCGTGCAACCCGTACCGACCCCGCCGCCGCCCACGCCGAACCCGAATCCGCCGCCGGGTGACGTGCCGCTCGTCGCCACCCTCGACCCCAACGGCGTGCCGTCCGCGCCCTTCGCGGTCAACGGCGACACGATTTACTACGTCCAGTGCAACGGAGCCGGATCGTTCACCTGGGCACCGGGCGGTAGCCCGCCGTGTTGGGCATCGACCGACCCGACGTTCCCGAACGACCAGTCGAAAACGTCCTTCGGCGCTGGCACGACGCCGCCGCTGGCCGTTCCCGCCGGCCCGGTCTACATCAAGATCGACCAAGCCGGAACGTGGTCGTCCGCGTTGGCATCGCTCAATCCGTGATCCCTGCGCTGTTCATTGCGGCCGCGCTTCTGTGGCCGCTGGCCGAAACGACGGAATCGTTCGAGGCGTGCAATGCTGCACCGCAGTACGCCAGGATCGAAGTCGTTTCGGCCATTCCCGCCCTGCAATGCCCGATCGAGGCGCTAGGCAACGGGGACGTGCTGCCGCTCGTGGCAACCGCCCTGGGGACCGTGTACTACGCCTGCGCGGTCGTCCAGAGCGGCGAGCGGGCGCGGATCATCATCCTGCCGGGCGCCACGTCGGACGGCATGCTAGGCCACGAACTGCGGCACGTTTTCCCCCCGCACGACTTCCATTTCCTCGGCTTCGATCTGCCGTGCGATATGCAGTGATCCTCCTGCTGGCCGGATGCGCGAGCAACCCGACCGTCGTTCATTTGACTTGGATCAAATCCGACGAGCCGCCGCACGTCGATCGCAACGGGACGGATTGCGTGATCGTGACCCACAAGGAAGTGTCCTACGCCGACTTCGGCGCGATGTTCAGGGAGTGCCTATGAACCTGTACCGGGCCACGGACCACGCGGCGGCGGTGCGGGCGCTGTGCAAGGCGCACGAGCGGGTCGTGATCCGGCCCTACTGCGCCACGCGCGACCCGTTCCGCTTCTCGTCGCACGAAACCCGGAAACTAGGGGCATTCCGGGTGCGCCGGCCCGAGGGGCCGTGGAAGTTCGCCCCCGATGTGCCGGTCGTGTATTCCGCCCGGCCGTGCGCGTTCGAACGCCTGCCGCCGCACGATGCGCAGTACATCGTCGAGTGCCCGCCCACGGAGCAATTGCTGCACGGCATGACGCTCGATGCGACCGTGGCCGTCGTGTTCGAACCGCCGACCTGGGAGAAGCACGAGGACGTGATTCGCACGAAGTTCCCCGAGGTTGATCTATGTCAATCTTTGTGGAATCACCTTTATGCGCTTCCTCGCAATTCCCAATTCGCGGAAACGCTAGGCGTCCCGCCATGCGGTGTTGTGGCCGAGGATGATCTTTGCGCAGCACTCAACGTCGACATCCGCACCATGCGCGCGGCGATGCGGCGAGCGGTCAACTTCTACTGCTCGCATCGCGTGCTGATGATCTACCCGCGCGTGCCGCCCGAGCATGATCTAGCGCTACTGGCGGTCTACAACGCGATCCTTCAAGCGCCCGATTGGCGCGGGGCAAAGGCCGTCATCGGATGGAGTCTGCACAAAACGCATGGATCATGGGCGCGGATGCTCGCGATGCTTTGCTCGCGCGGAAACATTTCCATCCCGACCGCGCTCTACACGTTCCGCGACAACGGCATGCTACCCGACTACATTTCGATCAAGCACGAGCGCCTAGCGGCTTTCGAGAACTTGGAAAACGTCAAGGCTCGATTGCTGGACGCTCCGCTTCTCCCGACTCCATGACGACGATGCGTTCCCTGATTTCCTTGATGCGCGGCGCGCTGCGATGGTATTCCTCTTGCAACTGGCGCAGGATCGCGTCGGTGTCGGTGCTGGCATGAGCGGCTTCCGCACCGGGGCCGACAAGCCTCGCGGCGGCTGCGAGTTTGATCTGATTCTGCGCGGAATTGTCGTCGATCGGCATGGTCGCCAAGTCGTGCAGCGCATCGAGCGCATCACTCTTGTAGACGAGTGCGCGGGACGCAAGATCATCCTCGATCTGCTTCCGGGTCAATTTGTCGAAGGCCCCCGCGTCAACAGCCTTCGCGACCTCGACAACATACGCTTGCAGATAGGCATCATTGCGGATCGTTTGATGCAGCCGGCGCAACGTAATGTGACCGAGAAACGAACAGGCGAGAATCATGTCACCACCCGCCTTGTCGATCGCGTCCTTGATCGACTCGCGCGAAAGCGGCGGGACTAGCGGCGCTTGTGCTTGGGCGCTTTGCCCGTTTTGAGCGACTTCCCGGTTTTCGCCTGCGCTATCCGAGCCGCCTTCCCCTTGTCGCCCGTTTCCCGCTTGATCGCTTGGTAGATGCGGTCCACTGCCGTGTTGCGAGGCATCATTTCTCCTTTGATCGGTAATAGTGGCCGAGGGAGCACGCTTTTCTGCACGCTCGACAACTTCTGAAGGACTTTCCGCCTTCTCGATTTTTCCTGGGGTTGATGTAGACATTGTCACCCTCTAATCTATGAAGCCCCTTTCGACACATGATGCCTCCTGGCCTGCATCCCTGTTCGCGTTTCTTGGCAAGCAACTTCAGTGCTTGCGCCTTTCTTTTTTCTGACAGCCATTCCCACAAGAAACAGATCAACGCCTGTTGTTCTTCAAACGAACTTGATACCCAAAGCCATTGTGGCTTGTGCTTAATATTAGGGCTTTTTGCTCTTGGTCTGATTGTCCCAAAGCCAACAATTTCCTTGAATCGTTCTATCAATTCCAAATCGGTATTTACAAGCTGACACTTTCCAGAAAAGCAACCCTCACCGTCATACAAACCGGCAGCCCACGCCAACCTTTCTCTAAAAAGTGAAGCCACGCGCATATCCCATCGCCTGCAATTCGGGAAGCTGCTTCACGAGCCGCCCCACGCCGATGTCGGTGCGGTACGACGGGCTGTTGGGAATCTTCACTTTCTTAACCGCCGCATACGCCGAGCGCCGCGCGCCGGTAATCGTTTCTCCGGTCCCGGTCGCGACGAATACATAGTCGCCGCTCGTGAGCCAATTCGGCATGTCGATTACCTTGTCGCCCACCTGTACGGGAGCCTCGCCCATCATCATTTGCTGCGGGTGAATGTGATCCATGTCGGTCGCATTGTAGACGGGGATGCCCTCGACTTCCTTCGCCGTGAAATGCGAGTACGGATAGTCGGGAATGCTCACGACAACAGATATAGAACACTGATCGTCAAGAACTTGCAGAGTGTCGCGTCCATTGAGCAAATCAACCATCCATTCGCAGGGATCACCGACGTGTAGCGCGACCTGATTGTGGAATAGGGGCCAGCCGGGTCGGCAGGTAAACTCCATAGGCCACGGAGTACCGTCAGCGTCGATGATGGCGTTGTTGTCGATGTATCCAACGTAACCGATCCGTTTCAGGAGTGGCGTGACGGGTAGCAGGATTTTTTCTGCCAGCTTGGATTTCTTCGTGTAGCGCACGAGCGTACCCTGCTCGCCAGTGTTCACGCCCAGGTCGCCGTTGTGCAGCTTCTTGTATTCGAAATTTTCGCAGAAGTGCGACGACCATCCTCCGGGGCCGTACCATCCGCCGACCGCCATTTCCGTGCCGGCAACCTTGTCCTGAATGATGAAGCCGCACTCTTTGGCGCTCGTGACGTACTTCGGGTTCTTCGACCAACGCTCCAGCATGTAGATCAAATCGGCCGCATCGTTGGCGACGTAGGATAGCGCCTTGTCCGCCTCGCCCGAGGGCTTGCTGACCATCGCGACCCCGCGCTTCTTGACGTAGGCGATTGCCGAATCGTAGTCGTGGAACGTCTTGTACGGGATCGTCGCGATGCCGTACTTCTTCATCGCCTGCTGGCCGGTTTCGCGGTTGACTTCCAATTCCGCGCCCTCGACGCCGGGGCCGAACACGGGGTAGCCCAACGCGCGGTAAGGCTCTAGTAGCTCGACGTACTTCGTGTTGTCGGTCGTGAAAATCAGGTCGGCAAGTCCGATGTACTTCTTACGCAAATCCTCAAACTTGCGAATCTTAGTCAGGATGCCATCACCATCCTTGCGATCACTCCCGTTCTTAGCTGGCGCTTGGTAGTAATAGACATCGTGCCCCGCCGCTTGGCAACGAATGGCAAAATCAACACCGACGAACTCGGTGTCTAGGATTAAAACTTTGATTTTTTCCTCCGCTCGCGGTTACGCTCGCGGTCACACTGTCTGCACCATCTACCCGTGCGGTAATGGCGAGTGTTTTCTACCGAATACTCATGCCCGTGCGGACAATGCGTTTTTTCAGTTTGATGTTTTGGTATGGCATAACGACCACGCGAAACCATATCCTTCATGTTTTCTTGTGCGCTGGCGCAATACAAGTGATCTGGGTTCACGCAACATCTAACATCGCAATGATGACAAACATCTAGTCCATTGGGGATTTCGCCACGATAAATCTGATACGCAATCCGGTGCGCACCTATTGTTCTTCCATCAATCACGAATGTTCCATACCCGCCACGATCAACAGATGCCGTCCATAGCCAACACCCGGAGAATGGAATGCGAATAAACTTCGCATCGAACCTTTCTTTGATGGTTCCTTTCATTGCGGCGGGATCGGCGGAATGACTCTGTTGCGTTCTTCCGCGCCGTGCGCCATCGTCAGGCCCATTCCAGGCCCGGCAACGGGAGCCGCGCCGCGCGTTGCTTCTCCGGTCTGGTAGAGCATGCGCGCGACGAGCGACTTGAATAGATCGCTGCGATCCGCCATCCATCCGGCGAACTGCTTTGCGTTCTGCGAAAGCCATCCCAAGCCGATCGGGTTGCGGTTGGCTTCCTGCAATACGCGCCGCTCGACGAGGCTAAGGGCGTTGAGCAACTTCGATTCCTCGGCATTGAGCGGGCGAACTTCCGGCGCGGCTGCGGCGATTTCTTCCTTCAAGCCGCGTGCAAGCGCTTTCTGCGCCTCGATGTCTGCGCCCTTCAATTCGCCGTAGGCTTTGTCTTTCAGGACGCGATACGTTCCTTGCTTCAATTCCTGCGCGAGTTGGATCGGCATCGTCTGCCGACCGGACAGCAACGGGTGATTCAGAAAGTCGTCCCACGCCTTTTCAATCCGCTTCAAGTCTTTGGTCGAGTTGACCTGTTTCTCAAACTTGTTCACCACGTCCTGCAATGCCGACGCGGCCCTACCCTTGTCGATGCGTGCGGGCGAATTCTCAATGACGGTTTTGATGCGATCGTTCAGGTCCGTCACGCGCTCGTGCAGCTTTTCAGCGCCGCCTTTCGTGACGTTGACGCCTTCCTCCAACAGCGTTTTGACCCCCGCCTCGGCCTTCGACATATCCGTGCCCGGCATCGTGAGGCGGCGCGACGGCAAATCCGGTTTCAGCGCGCTTTGCATGACGCGCTCGCCGCCGGCCTTCATCGCCTCGCCAGTACCGCGCACCGCTCGCGGCGCAGCCTCGCCCATGAACATCGGGGCCGCGCCTACTGCTTCCCGAGCGCCGGCCGCAAGGGCGTCGCGCGCACTGCGAAATCCCGGCGGGACCGGAACCTGCTTGATCTTGTTTTGCAAGCCCTCGCCCGCGTAATCGAGCCCTTTGCCGACGAGCGCGGCCGGATTGTATTCGGCAAGATTCTGTCCCCACTGCGTACGCGGCTTGTACGTCAGCGCGCTTTCGACGTTGCGCCGCACGTCCTGCGGTTCCGTTTTGATGATGCCGGCCGCGTGCAAAGGGATCGAGCCTGCGCCGGCCAGCAAACCGCCGTAGTGCCCGGCAAGCCCGCTTGCGGTCGCCGCTGCGGCTTCCGGCACGGCTTCAATGACGTTCTCGACCGGATGCTCCGAAAACGATTTGAGCGACGATTTCGGCTTCGCCGGTTCCGGGGTAGGCGCGGCGTCGGGAACGAAATGCCCCTTTGGCGCGGCCGGTTCTTCGGTGTCGGGAACGAACGGCATTATTTTTTGTGCCACGTCCCCGGCACGCCGCCGATGATGACCTTCGTTCCGTCGTCCAGATTCGCCTTCTCGGCCTCGGCTTCCGTTTTGAACTCGCGCGGCTTGGCGGTCGACTTGCCCGTAACCGCCTCGCGCAGTTGCCGCCTCACTTCCGGCGGCGCGGCTTGCGCGGCCTTCATTTCAAGCTGCAACTGATCCATGATGCCGAAAAGCGCTTCGTTGCTGTCGGCCGTCGACATGACGGCGCGAGCGTGTTCCTTGTCGGCAACGGTTGGCACGCCGGAAGGCGAAACGGCTCGGGCGTAGGCGTTCATAAACGAGTTGAGCGACGCGCCGAGCTTGCGGGTTTCAACGTCGCCCGTCCCCTCGTTGAACGCGATGATCGCCTTGTTGATCGGCATGAACGTGGTCCGGTTGACCTTGGCCGACTGCGCCTTGACCAAATCGGCCATCTTCGTTGCTTCGGTGACGGCCATTTCGATGTTCGCGCTGCGCACGCCGGCCGTGCGCTCGCCCGCCGTGATGCCGGAATATTCGGCCAGAGTGGCGGCTACGTCCGCACCGCTCATGCCGGCCGCGATCGCCTTGTCTTTGATGGTTTGTCGTAGCGCAGCACGATTCTGCGCGCCCACGTTTCCGTATCCAAGCCCGCTCAATACACTTTTATCGCCGGCAAGGTATTGGTCGGCCATGAACTCACGCGTTTCCTTGTCCAAAATCGAGCCAGCCTTACCGCCCGCTGCGCCGCCCGCGCCTGCCGCGTGCCTCACGTTGAACTCGCGCTGCTGCTCCTTCAACTTGGCCTCGCGCTGCTCCAATCCCGACTCGCGCGTTGCCGCTTTGCTCTCAACGTCCTTCTCATAGGTTTCCGCTCGATTCTGTGCGATGTACGCCTTCGCTGCTTCCAGACCGGCGCGCGTCGCCCCGAGTTGAATCTTCATCTCGGAGATTTCGTTCGCCTGAACCTTCGACATGATCGGTTCAAGCCCGTTGATCGCATCGAGGATTTGCCCCGGATCGGCCCCCTGCGCCTTCATCTTGGCGTACAACTGCTTGTGCCAATCGGGCGTCGCCTGCGGCATCTGCGGCTGCGGCATGGGCGGTTGCGGCGGGGGCGGCGGCTGCGCGCCGGGCGCGAGCGGTCCACCCGGCCGGGGCTGAAACCCCTGCGGCGGGGGCGGCGGTGCGCCCTGCGGGCCTGCTTGTGGCGGCGGCGGCGGGGGTCCAGGCGGTGCGCTTTGCGGCCCGCCAGGGGGCATTCCCTGCGGCGGTCCTGCCTGCGGTGGCGGTGGCGGCGGCATCGAAGCCTGCCCCGGCGGCGGCGGTTGCGGCCCCGTCTGCGGGGGCGGCGGCGGCATGCCTTGCAAGATGTCGGGCGGGACCGGCGGCGCGCTGTCGCCTCCGAAAGCGGCTTCCAGTGCGGCCGGTGTCGACGCTGCGGCTTGCTCGCGCAACTTCTTCGCGCGATCCATCTTCGACTGTTCCGCAAGCCACTGCTCGAATTCCTGCTGGAACTTGCGCTCGTCCATCGCCTGCCGCAGCGCGTCCGCGCGCAGCTTGTTCTGCTCGACGTTCTGGAACCCCGCCATGATCGCCATAGCGCGCTACCCCCCCAAGCCTTGCAGGAGCCACGACGGGATGCCGGCCGTGCCTTGGAATCCCGATCCCTGCTGCGTATCCATCGTGTTCACCCAATTCTTCGCCGCTTGATCGCCCATCGCCCCGCGCAGCGCGGAATCGAAGTTGCCCCCGAGGTTCCCTCCATGCAGCGCGCCGTACTGCCCGAGCGCGTTGTAGAAGTTGCCTTGTTCGTTCGCCGGCAGGGATTGGAAGTAGCTCACGAGTTGATCCATCGGCGGGACTCCGCCCTGCCCGCTGGACATCTGCTGCTGCCCACCCTGCTGCTGTTGTTGCCCCATCTGGAAGGGACGCTGCGCCGCGAACGCGCCCTGATACCCGCCCATGTTGCCGCCGAAGCCGTAGGGCATCATGCCCCCGCCCCACATCTGCGGGAACTGGCCGTACCCGCCACCGAACCCGCCGCCGTAGCCCCCGAACCCGCCGTACCCGCCGTACCCGCCGTAGCCCCCGAACCCGCCGTACCCGCCGTACCCGCCGTAGCCCCCATACCCGCCGCTGCCATAGCCCCCGCCATAGCCCCCGCCATAGCCGGCGTAGTTGGGCGGCGGCGGCATACCGAACGGCTGCGCTTGCTGCTGATCGTTCGACTGCTGCGGGCGCGGGTAAAGATCGTCTGGCGACGACATGCCGGCCGTCATTTCGTTGAAATTCGGCGTTCCGCCTGCGAAGGCATCGAAGGGTCTGTTTGCCATCGCAGGCTCCTATGGGTACGCCAAGCCGCCGCCAGCGCCAGGATCGACGTACCCGCCGCCGTAATTCCCGGAGTTGGGGTCGTACGTCGGCTGACCCTGATTCCCGAACCAATTGCTCACCGCGTTCCATGCCTGCGGCCCGTACTGCGCGAGTCCGCTCAACCCCGAGCCGAGCATGCCCATGTTGCCCATGAACTGATTGTATGCGCCCTGCTGCGCGCCCTGCCCGTAATTCATGTACGGGATTGCCTGCCCCATCGTCTGACCATACGGGCCGTAGACGTTGCTTTGCATGCCCTGCCCGTACATCTGTGCCGCTTGGAACGGCAACCCGGCCGCGTTGATCTGCGCCTCGTACGGAACCTGCCCCATCGCCATCGCGTACTGCGGCGACATCCCGTAGTACCCCATCGCGGCCGACTGATCCGCGCCGCCAAGCTGGCCGTAGCCTCGGCCGGCGTTCGAAAGCGCCGCTTGCGCCCCGCCCAGGCCCGCCGCCGCGCCGTAACCGCCCAAGCCCGTACCGATCAACCCGCCCGCCGTGCCGTAGCCCTGTAGCCCCGTTCCGAGCAACCCGCCGGCCGTGCCGTACCCGCTCAACCCGGTTCCGTAGGCCCCGGTCGTCGCACCGAGCGCGCTCGTCATCCGGCCGAGTTGTTGGTTTTGCCACTGTTGGTTGAAGTTGTTGACCGCCTCGTTTTCAAGCCCGGCGGCTTCCCCGCTCATGCCGATCCCGCGCGCCGACGTGCCCGCACGCGACGTGTCGACCGTCTGTTGCAGGTACTTGTTGTACAGCGCGCTTTGCGGGTCCATCGCCGCGTTCATCACGGTATCGCCGTACCCCGCCAGCCGGTTGCCAAGCCCCGCCGCGCCGCCGGCAAGCCCCGCCGCCTGCGCGCCGTATTGCAGCGCACCAGGGGCGAGATTCGCCGCCGACTGACCCATGCCGATCGCGCCGGGGGCGTAGCCGCCCATCGTCTGCCCGGCCCCGTACAAACCCTGCATGTTCTGATTTGCCTGATTCCCCCAATAGTTCGCCACGTCGCCGAACTGATTTGCCTGCCCGGCAAGCCCGGCGTACTGATTCCCGGCGTAGTTCGCCGCCGACAGGTACCCGGTCGGGTCGATCCCCTGCATTTGGGCGTACGCGGCCGCGAGGTTGGGCTGCACAAGGCCAGCCTGCCCCTGCGCGTAGCCGCCCATGCCGCCGTAGAGGCGTTGCCACTGCTGATCCGCCGCGCTCAACCCGGTCGGGACGTACCAGGGCTGCGTCGAGCCTTGCGAGCTACCGCCGCCGCCGTGCCCGAGAAAGCGATTGAGAAGCGACCCGCCGACTCCGGTTGCAAGCCCACCCGCAATTGCTCCGAGGATCGCCATTTACGCCGCCTCTTGAAGAAAGTCCCGCAAAAGCTCCCGCAACGAATCTTGCGCCCGAATGGTCCGCAGGATCAACTTGTCGGGGTCGACCTGAATGTTCAGCCGCGCGAGTTCCGCCGCCCGTTCTTCATCGAATGGCAGGCCGGGCAGGAGATGGAAAAAGCACCCGGCGACCACCCGAGGCAGGTCAAGATGCTCGTACCACACCCGCTTGACCAGGGGATTCGCCGGCAGGGATTGCAGCATTTCGTATTCCTGATCGACCAGCGTCGTGCGCGGCAGGCCGATCGCCTTCTCGAACGATAGCTGGCAGTCCTCCAACGGCCGGTCGATGATGAGGACGCGCGGCTTGATGTGTTCCAGTATCCACGGCAGGAAAAGCCCCAAGGTCGCGTCCGACGCGCCGATGTAGTCGTAGGCGTCGGTGTCGTAGAAGTCCGCGATATCGTCGACCGTCCGAAACTTGGCTGACGGTTCATGCGCGCAAAAAGACCGGCCCGTCGTGCAAAGCACGGACATCCATGCTGTACGGGAGCGCGGCAGGCCGGTAATCAGGAACGGGTGCGCAGTCATGGTGACGGGCCAACGGGGGTGAAGTGCGCCGCCCCAAGCGAGATGACTGTCGACAGCGCCATCGCGACTTCGGTCGGCATGTCGACGTGCGCCCAGGTACGCAGCGCCCACACGATGATGATGACGATCGCGCCGGAACCGCCGCCGGCAATGAGTTTAGCCGTCGTGTTGGGTTGGTTGTCCATCGCCGCCATCCTTGTACCTTTCCAATTCTTGCGCCGCTTTCTTCGCGCGGTCGATGTCGCCGTCGATCGCCCCGGAGCAATGATCCTGCGTCTGGAACAGGAAGTTCAGCACCTTGCACCCCGCCTTGCCCCACCATTTCCCGTCAGCGCGAGCCTCGGCCGTTTTGGACGAGATCGTGATGTTTGGGTCGGCCCAAATCCAATTGCTGACCCAAACATCGGTCGCTACCCAGAAGTTTCGCCACCAATTCATCGCGTCGCCACCGATGGCGTTCCGAGCGTGCCCCACCACGCATAATCCGGGTCGGTCTGGTACAGCGGCGGCAACGTCGCCGTAATGCCGTCGCGCCCGGTATAGGCCGGATTCGGGTACTCGGTTGTCAGCATCGAGGCGAGGGCAATCCACTGCCACGTCGCGGTAGGATCGCCCGCGAGATAGCCCGCTTCAAGCGCCTGCGCCTTGACAAGGCCCGCCGGACCACGGAACGAATCTGCGTTGTCCTTCCACCATGCGACGAAGGCCGGCGGCGGCCCCTTGAATCCCGCAGTCGGGTTCTTCGCGGGCGGCGGCGTCGGCGTCGTGGCGGGCGGCGTCCATCCCAGGGCGATCAACACTTGATGTAGGAAGTCCATGATTGCCTCACTGTGTCTTTGCGGTTGGAGTGCAAACTTTCTGCTGGTACTTCGCGACCGCTATCAACACGGCCGTCGATGTTATGCACGTCGTCAAAGCGTCTTGCAATTGCTGTTGCGTAGCGTTCGCCGGCTGCGGCTGACAAGGATTGAGCAATTCCGCCGGAATGGGCGGCGGGTTGCACGTCCCGCCCAAGTACACGCCGGCAGCTTGCCCCGCGAGCGCAAGCAGTACGTTCTCGATGGCGGCCTGTTGCTGTGTGACCGTTCCGGTCGTGGCGCATCCGGCCAACAGTAAGGCGACGAACAGGGAAATCAGTCTCATGGCGTTGCTCCCGTAAATAGCGCCTGTTCCTTCAATCGGCGATCCAGCAAACCCTGCTCGACGTTGCCCGCATGGTCGTGACACCACAACGGGAATTGCCCCGCCGCTAGATCGAACTTCCCGGCGTTTATATCGCGCAGCAATGTCGAAGTCGTGAATGCCCCGCACCCCACGTTGTAAACAAAGCTGCACAAAGCATCGAACTGATTTTGCTTCAACGGCACGCGCACGAGCCTGTTGATGCACCCTTGCGCGCCGGCAAGGTCGGTCGTCAGTACGGCGTCGGCTTGCTCCTGCGTCCAAACCAATCCTTCCTGAACGTGCGCTCCGGTATGGCCCCAACCGATCGTCCAGACCTTGCCGATCGCATCCCAATACGCCACCAGCCGACATTGCTCGACTTCCTCGACGAGCGCGATGCCAACCGGGCTGATGTTCATTCATCGGCCCCGTTTCTGTGCCTGTACGGCAGATGCGATCCGGTGCTGTTCAGGAAGTCGTCGATGCGCTCGTGTGCGCGCGAAACCGACTTCTCGGCCAGCGTAATCCGCTCCTTCATGTTGCGAAGATCGGCGCGGATGCCGCCGTACACTGCGCCGGCAGTAACAAGGCTCGTCACGATAGTCGACCAGTCTATGTCCATGTCAAATCCTCGGCAGCACTCCGCTTATGTTCAGTGACGTGTTGTTGGCGAAGGCAGTATCCGACAGGAACGCGAACGCACTGCCGGTTGCCGACGTTTGAATCTTGAACGTGTTGGTCGACGGTTGCAGGCATGGCGAGATTTGCCCCGCATAGGTCAGGTTCGCCGCTTGGCACACGCCGAACGGGATGTTCCCCGAACCGCCCAGGGACAACGGAGCCTGATACGGCAGGCCGGTGATCGTCGCAACCCCGGTCGACGATCCCTTGGCGGTCAGCGTCAGCGCGATCGCGAACACATACAGTCCGTTCAGGACGTAATACTGCCCGGTGTTCACCGAGAACGTCATGCCGACGTTCGCGCCGCCGAACTGGATTCCGGGCGAGAACGTGCCCGCCGAGAAGAAGCCGGAACCCTGTGCGGCGTTTTGCAGGAACCAACTCGCGCTGATCGACGAGTAGGTGATGTCGTAAACGCCGTTGACTCGAATCTCGCCGCCCGTCAGCGCGGTTGCGGCCGGGACGACGACGTTGACCGGCGCAAGCCCGCTCACAGCGATCGTGGTCGAGCCGGTGTTGGTATTGGTCGCCACGAACCGGAACGAAAGCCCATCGGTATAGGACGCCACGGCCGGGGCCGGGGTCAGTGTGATCGCGTTCGCCGTGCCGCCGACGTTGACTTGCGGGACGTAGACGAACGCCGCCGCCGGAATCAGCGCGGGGACGTTCGTGTTGACTTGCGACTGAATCCAGTTGAAATCCTGCATCACCTGATTGGCATCTTCCAGCGTGCCGTTGGTCAGCGTGACCGGGAAACCGCCGATGATGACGGCCGGGAACAGGTAGTCGCGTAGATTCATGGTGAGCCTCATGCCGTAAACCACGTCCAAGTCGGGGCGACGGTATAGATGACGGTGACGGTCTGATTCGGTTTCAACAACAGCAAGCCTCGCGTCCCTCCGCTGCTCGACCCGTTTATTTGAACGTCCGACACCGTTCCGCCGTTCATGCAAATCTGCACCGTATAGGGAAACGTGTTAGTGACCGGCGTTCCGCTGGCCGGGAATCCCGGCGTCGTCACCGCGCCGCCGGGCAAGTCAAGCTGATAGACGTTCTGAACCCAAAGCGTACCTGCCGCGACCAGCGTGTATCCGGTCGTCCATGTGCCACGAATAGCGCCGCCGTTGACCGTCATCAACGGCGTTTCGCTTCCGCCGGCAGGAAGCCAGATGCCGACCGTCCCGCCGTTGACGGTTCCGAGTCCTACGTTCAGATTGGCGAAGTGAACGCCGCCACCAGATACGCGCACGGATTTGCAGTTGATGCCGTACTGCCCGGCGTACATATCAATGTCGACGTTTGAGAAGTTTCCGTACGTCGTTTTCGGCGTCACCAAAGAACTATCGTCGAACGCGATGCCGGCACTGAAATTGCCGAACATCATTAAATTCACGGCCTCTATTGCGTCGCACCGCAGGCATTGCAAATTGACGCCGTTCGTCTGCCGCCACACGTCCAAACTACCCACGCCTTGCGGGAATGACAGATTAGGAGCGTAATCGTAGTACGGTTCCCACAGGATGTTAGACAGGCCTATGTAATCCTGCGCGCCGTCGATGATGATGCCAGTGTGAATCGCTCCGATGTTGCAGTTGTTGATGACCACTCGGCCAGGGGCGGTTCCGCTGACGGTTTGCACCGCGATTGCGTCGTACGGGTTGATGAACAGGCAGCGCTCGACGTGTGTTGCGCCTTGCTTGATGCGGATCGTGACCGGGTACACGGTCGGCGGGCTTGTCGTCGGCGACACCTGACTTGGATATCCGAAGATCAAATCACTGATCTGATTGCAGCCGACGCCGGTTCCGGGTTGGTCGATGAACGGCCCCGCCGTGCTAGTGACGAGCAACGTAGGACCGCAGCACGTCGTCAGCGGATTGGTCGGCCCTGCGGTGTCATAGGGACCGTCACCGACGCCGCAAAGCGCCACGTTGCGCTTCAACGATAGCGTGCCGGTCGTGTAATACAGCGCAGGCGGGAACATTACTGCCCCACCGCCGATGCTATTCGCATAGTTGATCGCCGACTGTATCGCGGCGGTGTCATCGGTCGCGCCGTCGCCCTTCGCGCCGAAGTCCTTGACGCTGATGTATTCCTCCAGGCGCGGTTGAAACGCCCTAGCAACCCCGCCGGTCTGCGTCGACTTGAAGAATGGAATGCGATCCGTCATATGATCCACCAATTAGACGAACCGTCAGAGGCGATCTTGATCGCAGTATTAGGCAAGAGGTTGAAGGATGTCGCGCCCTCGATCAAGTCCGATCCCGCTCGATTGATCGTTATCGTGTTGCTCGCATTGCTGTCGATGCGACGAAGCGAGTAGACCTTGGCGATTCCAGCGCCTAGCGCATTCGCTGCGGAAAGCGTGACCACGAACGATCCGGCGTTGGCGTTCAGGAACACGACGAAGTCGACCGCCGTTCCAAGCGTAACGTTGGCCGCGTAGCTCGTGATCGGCAATGCGGCAAGCTGCACATTCGTCGGGGTTGCAAGCCCGTTCGTGAAGTTGGCGACGTAGGTATAAGCGGGCGCTGATCCTAGTCCCGGAACGGAGTGCCAAGTAGCATCGTCGCGCAGGAATCTGCCGCTCGATCCTCCCGTGCTAGGGGCCAGGCCACTCACAAGCGGACCAAATACGCCAGCAGACCCAGTGCTAACGATGTTCGCCCATATGGTACCTGTATCAATCAGTTGAATGTTGTCTGTGAAGTAGCCCGGATTACCCAATACGCGGAACGGAATTCCGGGGCCGCCGCTGCCCGAAATTTGCTGAATCTGTGTGAGCTGTACCTGATTTGTCGGAATCACCGTCGTCAGCGTGCCGCCCGCTGTCGTCACATCCCCCGTCAGCGCTGGCATGTTGACCGCTTGGAGCCGCGTCTCGCCCGACACGGCCGTACCGTTTCCGGGGTAATACGCAAGCTGATTGATCGTCCCGAAGTTGACCGTTCCGCTCCCGCCGCCGCCACCGCCGCCTTGCGCCCACGTCCCATCGTCGCGCAGAAAATATCCATTTACCGCATTCGGCGGCGGAACAACGCCGCGCTGCGTCGTCGTGAACGTGGTCAGGTTCAGCGTCGTGTTAAGCCACGACAACGGGGCAATCAGTGTAGGCGAGACGTAGTAGGCGTTCAGTCCCGTCGTGCCGTAGGCGACCGCGCCGTAAGGCGGCGATGGCACTGCGCCCGCATTGGAAATCGACGCGCCCGGCTGCTGCATAGTCTGATAGCCGGTTTCCTGATACCGCGCGAAGAACGATCCGATCGTCAGACCGATCGTGCTGGACGGCGGCGTCGTGATCGTGAGGCGCATCTTTTCGAACACGAGCGGGGTCGCCCACGGCACGGCATAGGTAATCACGCCCGCGAGCGAAGCCTGCCAAGTGCTGCCATCGCCCCAATTATTCGACCCCCAAAGCGTTCCCTGTCGCGTTACCGTCATCGCGACCGAACCGAGATTCAGGTTTCCCTCGGCCGCAGCGGTGAGCGTGAACGTGACCGGGTTGCCGCCAGCGGCCAACTCGACCGTCGACTCGACGACTTGCTTGATCGCCATCCGTCCCGTCTTTGGGAAGAACGACGTAACCATCGTGCATCCGAAGGGGCTGACGTACCCATCGCTTTGCACCGACAGCAAGTCGGGCACTACACGCCCCGAGAACAGTTGAGCCGGATAGTTGTTCGACGCGAGGATGAACGTCGCCGGGGTCGCGTTGAGCGATGCCGAAATCGGATTCGTAACCGCGCCGCCGCAGTCATATGAGAACGAATGCGGCCCGGTCCAGCGGCGCACATGCTCGTCGAACCAATAGTCGCCACGGAACGCCACGCCATTGACGACGGAATCAATGCAGATGCGGTACACAGACCCCGTATAAGCCGCCGCGACGCGCGAGGGTTGCGTGCAGTTGAGGAACGGCTGAACGATGTCGGGTGTCGTGTCGTCCGCGCTGTTCGTGATCGGTCGGATCGTTCCGAATTGGTCGACCATGTACGGCCCGGTCGGCGCGACGAAGTACGTTCCGTACGATGTCGGCACGACGGAGCGCGGCGCGACGGTTCCGACCGACAAGGACAGGAATTGCAGAGCGAGGGTTTGAAGCGCGGAATCGCCCGTAAGCTGCCACGTCTGCAACGCCTTGAAGATCAAAAGCGACTGCGCGATACCGCTCGATGTCGTTTGCAGCGGCAGGCCCGACTGCGCCGTGATGTTGGACACGTCGCCGATGACAAGGAACTGCGATGCGTTGGTCCGCGTCAGCGTCAACACGTCGCTGTACTGCAATTGATTCCCGACCGCGAAGTACAGACGGTTGTTGAAGTTCGAAACCGATGTCGGGTATCCAGTCAGCGCATTGGTCGCCAAGTCGGTGACGTTGAAGATGGGCGCGGTCGGGGTCGTCAGGTCGAACGTTCCGAACTTGCGCGGCGTGACAGTCGCATCCCATCCCGGATGCGTGACGACGAGGTACACCCCCGCCGATGCCATCGTGGGCGGAGTCCAGGCCCCGGTCGTCGGCTGCGTTTTCGGAAGTTCGTTGCCATGCACGCCGTAGGCGACTGCGCGGAACCCGTTGATGTTCAGGTCGTAGCAAAACGGGAAGTCGTACCCCGTATTGCCGCCGCACATCCCGTAGATGATGTTGCCGATGACGGTGAAAATCGAAATCACGCCGACCGGCGGATTCAGGATTTGATTCAGGTTGGCAACGGGCAGTACGCCCGCGCGAGCAACGATCTGTTCCGGCTGACCCTGATCGAATACGAGATTCGTCAGCGCTTGGCACGCGCCGGGGAAGGCATCGGTTGAATCGTAGGCGTCGGAAAGCCCCTTCGGGGTGAACCGCATCGCGACCGACTTATCTATCGCCATGAGGTAGCCTATAATGAGCGAAGCCGAGAGCGTTGTAGCGCCCCCGGCCTCTGACCAATCACCGACTCGGGAAGGAGTCCGGCAATGGCTTCGCCAATTCTAGAGAAGTTTTGGAACAGAGTCGAACTCGTTCCGTTCACGACCTGCTGGCTTTGGAATGGACCTGTCGACAAAGATGGGTACGGAGTTATCAGCATCGGCATGCAATACCTTACATACAAGGCAAGGCCGTGCCGTGCGCATCGCGTGTCGTGGGAATTGCACTTCGGGGAAATACCGAAAGGCGCGCAGGTACTACACTCCTGCGATGTTCCTTCCTGTGTCAATCCGTCGCATTTGCGGTTGGGCACGCACGCCGACAACATGCGTGACAAGACAATACGAAAGAGGATCAGCGGCGAAAATAGCCCCACACACAAGCTGTCAGCCAATGATGTAGATACAATCCGCGCCATGCTTGAATCTGGCATAGACGGCGAAACTGTAGCTAGGCAGTTCAACATTACTCGTCAAAATGTTTGGTGCATCAAACACAGAAAAACATGGCTATGAGAAGGGGAAAGCTTTCACAGGTTTCAGCGCTTTCGAGAACCTAAATCGTCTAGGGTCTAGGCGCACCGAATGTGTCGTATTAACCTCGTCGGATTCCATTATCAAATACGGAGCAAGAAAATGCTCCGCCTCGGCGTGGAATTTATCTTTGCGGTCGTCGCCGGTAACGCCCATCAGGTGAGCCGCCGTTGCCGTGACGAGATACATCGTATGCGGGAACCACGGTTGCAGCGTAGAGGATTCCGGGGTCGCATAGTCGGGCTGATTCTTCATGTACCGATGCGTCAACTGGATCGTGCCGGAAGTCATCGGGTAGATGTTGAAATAGCCAGCGCTCGTCATCGTGCCGTTGCCGGGCGTGCCGCCGGTCCACACTTGCGCCTGTGTCGACGTGTCAGTGGCGAACTCGTACGGGTAATTTGCGGTCGACGGGTCTTTGAATTCAGCGTCCCACGCTTCCATCGAAATGAGCGTCAGGAATTGCGTGATCCCGCCCGGTGTCGTGCCGCCGGCCACGGCGCTGTTGGGGATCGGGTAGTACATGTCGTACGTCCGCAGATAGTCCGCTTCCAGCGGGAACGGACCATAGGCTTGCGTCGGCGTCACGCTCAACGTCGTCGTGATCCGGTTCATTTTCAGGTTGCGGACCAACTTCAAATCTTCCAGCACGATCGTAAGCATCTGGCCGGCGATGCTAACCATCCCCGGCCCGCCCTTGGCGATTTGCGCTGCCAGCAAACAGATTGCTTGAAGATTCATGCGATCCCGTACTTCTTCCTTGCTTCTGCGATGTCGGCTTCCAGGGAAGCGATCTGCTTCTTGGCGTGATCGACTTGGCGCGAGTAATTGCCGACGTGTTCCTTCTCGGAACTGGTCAGTTTCATGCCCTTCTTCTGCTTTGCCGACATGCCTTCCATCGTTTCCTTCATCGCTTCCAGGCCGGTTTCGAAGCTGCGGATGCGCGCCTGCTTGTCGATGATGTCGAAGCGCACCGCCTGCCGGTCAAGCACGTCCTGCAAGGCATCGAGGCGCTTGTTCAATTCCTCGGGTGTGTCGTCCGAATACTGCACCGCCTGCACCTGAATTCCGCGCCGGTCGGTCAAGTTCAGCGTCAGGGTGAAATGCCCAAGCGCCTGCCGCTTGCCGTTGATTTCTTCGCTCATGACTACCACGCCCGCAGCTTGTTGGTCGCGGTGTTGCCGTACTTGCCGCGATAGGCGTTTTCGTTGCTGCCCCGGATTTCGGCCTCGTGCTTCCAGCCGCGAGCGACGATTTCCTTGACCGATCGCAGCGTGTCCAAGTCAAGCTCGACGACTGTGCCGTGATACATCGGCATGCCGTTGATCTTCAAGTCCATGCCGCCGTTGGGCGCGAGATTGATCTTGTAGAAGTAGGTCGGGACTTCGACATCTTCCCATTCCGGCTTCGCGATGCGCCGGCCGCGATCGTCGTACTCGCGGTACTTCTGCACGGTGACGGTTCGCCCGGTCGGGCGTTCCTCGACTTCGGGTTGCAGGATCGTGCCGTCCGATTCCGCGAGCGCGAGCGCTTGCTTCTCCGCTTCGCTGCGCTTCGTCCGCTCGGTCGCCAACTGCGCTTCGAGGTTGGCGATCTGCTCGTACAGTTTCGACCGATCGTCGGTGCTGACGTTCTCGGTTGAGGCGATGCGCGTGAAGTGATCCGAACCCTTCGTGTCGTCTTGCCGTGCCATTTGCTTCCTCCATGAAAAAGGGGCGGGCTAGTAGGCCCGCCCCCGCCGAACGTGAAACTGCTAGGTCTACGCTTGCGTGCCCGCGCTGTAGCCCGGCGTGAAGGCGCTCGACGACTCGACGCGAACCAAGAAGCCTTGATTCAGGATGATCGAACCGTAAAACACTTTCCACGCGACCACGCGCGTCTGATTCAGGCGGTCGCTCTTGTCTGCCCCGGTCAGGTAGAAGAACTCGGGATTTTCGAGGATCACCTGCCCGTAGCTGTGATTGCCGATGAAGATCGTCGGGAACACCGTAACGCCGGTTGCGGGTGCTGCCGGCGGCGTCTGCGCGATGCCGATGCCGGTGATGACGGCCGTCGAGCCGGATGCAAGCTGCGTTGCCTGTCCCGCCAGCGGGCCGCTCGTCGGTCCCGTCGCGCACAGGCCCAGGTTCGCCGGGCTTGACGTGGTGCCGATGTAGACGTTGAACACATAGCCCGGCTTCGTCGGCAGAGTCACCGAAATCGAGCCGGTCGGGCCAGTGACGCTGATGTTGCCGCTGACCTGATAGATTTGCTGTTCGACGCTCGTCAGGATCGGCGAGCCGGTGACGATGATGTTGTACGTCGCCGAGGTTGCCAGCGTGCCGCCAGTCGTGCTTGGCGTGCCCGTCACGAGCGCGTTGCCGACCCAATACGGCATCATGTTGGTTTCGCAGAAGCGCACGCCGCCGAACGGGCCAAGCTCGTTGTTGTAGAGCCGGTTCACGTCCGAGAACGCCCAGGCGGTGTTGACTTGCGAGTTTTCCCGCATGTCCTGCGCGACGAGCGGATGGATCAGCGCAACGTAGTGCTGCATCATGCTCGGCGACTTCGACGGGTCGCGGTACGCGCCCGCCTCGATCATCATGTCCTCGCGCTCGTCGCCGTTGAAACGCGGCGCACCGTAGGTCAGGAGCGAGCCGACGACCTTGTTGGACTCGTGCGGCGACATGACATCGGTCGACACCAGGGTGGCGCGCGAGGCGCGGCCGTTGGCGTAGTTCACCTGATTCGCGGCCAGAAGCGTGTTGAGCGTGTTGCGTTCCAGCGTCTCGGGCATCTGGATCGAGACAAGCTGAATCGCTTGCTGGAAGATCGGATGCTTGATCGTCAGGTTGGCAACGTCCGTCACCGTCACCGAATCGCCCCACTGCTGCGCGGTCGCGGCGACTTGGGACAACGTGACCGATTCGCCGGCCGGGGCTACGCCTTCCTGCAACGGCGCGTATGGCAGCGGCAGACGTTCGAAGCGCGTCGCGGTGTAGGTCACGCCGCGATTGGTATCCAGATGAAGCGGCTTCCCGAACTGGTACGCGACGAGCTGGCGCCGCGCCAAAGGTTCGACTTCCTCTTGGATGTACGCCTCAACGTCCGACTGAAAGCCGGGGTTGGTCGACGTGTTTACCACCCTCGGGAACAGAAACGCCGAGAGGAATCCCAGGAAGCTCGCGAGGATGATAGACGGTTTCATGCGCTTCACTCCGTTTCAGATATTCACATTTTCAAGCCGGGCGCGCAGTTTGTCGCGCTCGGTCTGCCCGCCACTGCCACGCCCGCTCACGTCGGAACGTGCGCCGGGCATCTTGCCTCGCGGTACGGCCGCAGCGGAACTTGCCGCCGACGCCGGTTTCGACTTCTTCGTTTTGCCTGCCAGCATGTCGTCGCCGACGAACAGCCGAAGCAGCGCGGCGCGCGGAATGGGTTGCTCGCCCCGGCGGCGCGACTCTGCGATGGCTTCCTCGATGCGCTTGGCGTACTTCTTGACGACCGCCTGCTCGGTTTCCCGGTAGAACGCAACGCTGTCGCGCGTGTCGCGGGCTTCTTCGCGGGCGATGTACGCCTCGCGCCGCGCCATGCGGGTGTTGCGATCGTTGTCGATCTTGTACCGAAGCCAATAGATTTCGGCTTCCGTGGCTCCGCGCTGCTGCGCCTCACGAAGCTGCTGTTCTTCGCGCTCGAAATCCGGGTCGGTAGCGCGGGCAGGCGCGGCGGCGGGCTGCTGGCGCGAACGTTCCGCTGCCAAGTCGCGCTCGGCGCGCTCGGCGCGTTCGCGGGCCTCGCGCTCGCGCGCTGTTTCTGCTTCGCGCGTAGGGGTCGGTTCCGGCTCGTCCCCAACGAGGTCGTCGATCGTCGGCTCGTCGCCCTCGGGCGGGGCCGCGTCGTCGGGCGCAGGCTCCGTGGGCGGATCGCCTTCGCCGCCAACTTGGGGGAACAGGTACGACAACAGACGGCGAAGCAGGTCGCTCATAGGGCCAAACTCCCGGTGTTGCGGATCGTGATCGTGGTCGAACTCGTGACCGTCATCAGGAACGTGCGGCGCGTGTTGTTGGCGACCGTCATGGTGCCGGTCAACGTCGTGCTGGCATCGCCCGCGACGAGGGTGCAGGTTTGGCCCGAACCGTCATTCTGAATCGACAGCGGTTCCGCGTAGCTGCCATCGGTCGGGACGGAATTGCCCGCGCCGATGAACGACAGGATTTGCGCCGTTGTCGGCAGAGTGGCGTTGAAGCCGCCCGACGCCGCCGTGATGAGGATGATCCCCTGCCCGATCTGTGCCGGCGCGATGGTGAAGCCCGCGCCCGCGTTGATCGGGGCGGTGAACGCCTCGGAGTAGTTATTGACGTTGTTGATGAGTCCTTGCAGGCCGAACATCGACGACCTATCCGCCGTCATGCCCGCAGGGAAGGGGAAGATGACGCGCGGCCAAACGAACGCTTTGATGCGTGCAAGCATGTTCATCCCCCGATCAGGTCACCATCACGCCCGCCGCCATCCCCATCAAGCCGGTGATGGTGACGAGCGGCGAGTACAGGCCCGGCAGGCCCGTCGTGTAGGCGGAACTCGGGATGGTCGTGGTGCCCGGCACGGTCCCGGCGGTGGCCGTCCACACCGTTCCCGGCGGGGTCGCGATGACGAACGAAGTCGCCGACGTGACCTTGACGATCGGATACCAACCGGACGGAAGCGTGCCTGTCGTGACGTTGATGAAGATCGCCTGCCCCACGGTCGGGACCAGGGTGTTCGTGCCGAGTGTGACCGTGAAGGCGTTGGTCGAGCCGACCTGTGCGATCGACGTGAACGTGGTGCCGGTCGAAACCGGCATGCCGACCGTGGTCGACAGTTGCGTGATCGCGCCCTGATAGCGCCGCCAGCCGCCGGTCGTGACGGTCGTCACGCCGGCCAGGGTAACGGCCGTATCGGAAAGCGTCGGGGTCGCGACCGTTGTCGAGGCGGTCGTGCCGATTTCGAACACGAACACGTCGCCGACGTACGGGTTGAGGATGTTCGAAACGATGTTGTAGGCGTAGTCCAACGTGACCGTGACCGCGCCGCCGTTGGTGAGCTTGATGAAGCTTCCGTACAGCGTCGTCAGCGTGATCGACGCGGCGGCGGAATTGACGAACTGACTGCCCGGCGGTTCGTTGATCGAGGCGAGCAACCCCTGATTGATGGCGCTCAACAGCGCCCCGGCGGGAACCATCACGCCGTCGACTTCGATATTGGGGGGGATCGCGAGGCTCGTCAGCGGGGTTTGGCCGATGATGGCCGGGTACAGGAAGCGACGAAGGTGCGCGGGAAGGAGTTTGCTGCGAACTTTCATTTTGCTTCTCCTGTACGCCGGCTATGGCCGGATCGCTGCAAAAGTGTGGATGGGAAAAATCACATTGTCAACACAAGGGGTTAGGGAAGCGATTTCAGGGCTTCCAAACGCGCATTAAGTGCAGCGCGGTCGGTCGCAAGCTGCGTCAGGCCCACGGCAAGGTCGTGCATGCGGGACTGAATCTGTGCCTCGCGAGCGGCGGCGTCGCGCTGGCGAGCGGCAAGGTCGTCCTCGGCTTCGGCCTTCGCGGCGTCGAACGACTTGACCGCATCGGCCAGTGCCGCCGCCTGCGCATCGAGCGTCGACTTCTGCGCGGCAACCTCCTGCCGCTCGGCCGCAGCCTTGGCGACAAGCGCGGCCGCATCCTTCTGCGCCTGCGCGAGAGCGGCCCTAGCCGAATCCATCTTCTCCTGCGCCTCGGCGAGCATCGCCTTCGCCGTCTTGGCATCCGTTACCGCCCCCTGCTCGGCGGCGAGCGCATCGCGCGCTTCCTGAACGCGCTTCAATTCGTCCGCGCACAGACCGGCCATGACAGCGCCGACCACGACGGCATCCGATCTTGCCTGCAATGCGGTGTCGAGCATGTTTCGGGTTTGCATGGAAATCGCTCCGATGGTTATGGAACGTCTGCCGTGTCGGCGTTAACTTGAGAGTGTGAACCCATTTTGGTTTTGATGCCAATACCCTTGACGTGCCAGGAATGATAGCCAAGCCCGGTCGACGGCGGCGGTCCAGGGGCCGCGCTCGGGATCGCGGAAATCGGCAACGTCGAAATCGGGTTGAAGCCTAGCATCGCTATTGCTGGATCATGTCGGCGATGATATTCAGGAGCGCAGGCGTGAACGCGGCGTTGAGCGAAGTCAGGTCGCTGTAGAACGTAGCCCCCTGGCCCGTTCCGATGCCGAACTCGGGCGAGCCTTCAAGGTTCGCCGTCGTCACGCCGCCGTCGCCTGTGACTTCGTTGGCGAGCGTTTTCGTTTTCACCAGCAAGTCGTTCGCCAGTTGCATGTAGTAGACCGCGAGCGCCACCTGCTTGCCGCCGACGCTGTTTGCATTGATCGTAATGCGCTTGCTCGCCATCAGCCGATTCTCCAGTTAGTGCCATCACAGTAGACGGGAACGAAGTTAGTGCCAGTGCCGGCAACAATCGCGCCGAAGTTGCCAGACGCCGCCACGGTCGAATCCGTCACGCAGGAACGAGCGCCTTTGATCGTCGCTGATGCGGCAGGAAGCTGGGAAACAATCTGCGAACCCGCGCCGAATGCGCTGCCTGTATACGAACCCTTGGTTCCGTTATTCGCCTCGGTAACACCTGCGGCGACACGGCCAATCCCCGAATCTTTCGAGTCATCGGCAGTGGTCGCGCCCCAACAAAAGATGCCGCCGCTCTCTAGCGCCCAACGAGTTGCCCCGGTAGCCCCGCTATATTGGGCGTTGTGCCTACCGGTTCCCCCGGTATCGAAGAACGAAACGCCGCCCAACGACTCCACAGCATAAGTGGGGGAGCGGTCGGACGACCTGCCTATGCCGTTTGGATATACCGCAAACTTAGACGCGCCGCCCACCTGAACATCGAACATCGTAGAGCCATAGAACGGCCCGTTCAGTTGCGACGCCGTATTGGTCGGATTAACCACGACCGCATCAAAATAAACGGCGGCGTTATTCCACGTCTGCGCAACCTGCAATGCCGGAGCGTTCGCCGTCAGCGTGCCATTGTTCAGCGTCGCGGTCAGGAGATTCGCATTCAACTCCTGCTGCGCGCTGATGTCCTGCCATATGTTCTTCGTGCCGGCGGGCCAGTTGACCGCAGCGCCACCGTTGCTGCTAGCGAGGATTGTGGTGCGCGATAGCGTCGTCGGCGCGGACAGCACCGATCGGCCGACTTCCCAATTCGTTCCGTCCGTTACCGCGTAGTCGAACGTCGGCCCGACGCCGATGCCTGCGTTGAACGTCTGGAATCCGGTGACTGCGCCGAGTAGGGTGTAATCGCCAGTGCCGACCGTCGTGGTCGTTTCCTGTACGCGGTCGGCGAATGCGAGTGTGGTCATCCGTAGTACGAAATATTCAAAACTGGCGAACCCGATCCGAGAATGAACTGAATCGAGTACAGATCGCCGCTGTAGTCCAATTCCTGCCCGCTGAACAGTCGCATCGAAATGGTGTTGGTCGGTGCAACGCCATCGTCGCGCCACGCGGCGTAATCGGTCGACGCCGCGCCGATGCACTGGATTATGACGTAGCCGGGGACCAACCCCGAATTCGCAAGCGTCGGAACCGTCAGGAACGTCGCCGTCGATAGCGTGATTTGCTGGTAGCCCATCGGGCGGCGGTAGGCGGAAACGGTAGCGCCGTCGCGAACTGCGCGCGGCGACAGGAAATCGCGGATCGTGAAGCGCTTTAGCAGCTTGATTCGCATAGCGGTACTCCGTTGTGCATGAAGAACTCGATCGCCTTGCGGCGCATCGAAGGCGGCGGGTGATATTCGCTGGCAGTGTCATCGCGAGCGCGCCGAAGGTATTGCAGCATCGGGCGCGCGTAGCCCTGCTTGCAGGCGAACGTGTCGGCGTCGAACTCCTGCTTCCAGCAAAGCGTTTTGACCCAATTCGTCCACGCGAGCGGCAGGAGCAACAGTCGAAACAGCAAGTGATGCAGCCGAACGTGCCCGCACTCGTGTAGCAGGATGGCGTGCTGCTCGTCGAACGGGAGATAGAAAAAGTGTTCGTTGACTTCGATCCAGTACATGCCGAAGAACCCGGCTGTTCTTGCGTGATGCGGCGAGTCGCGGCGCAGCGTGACCGGAATGCCAAGGACGGAATACCCCGCCGGCAATTCCTGCATGCCCTGCGGGACGTAGCGGATGCCGCGTCTCATGCCTAGCCCCTACCCGGCATGCCGGCCATCGCGTCGGGGTGGATCGCCCCCGGCGGATTCTGGCCGCCGCGCGGCATTCCCGGCATCGCCCCCGGTCGCGGCCCACCCGGAGCGCCGGCCTGCCCCGGCCCTGCCCCACCCGGAGCGCCGGGAACGCCCGGTTGCCCAGGCGGCGGTAGCTGCGGTTGCTGATTGGCCTGCCGCTTCTTGATGATCGCCTGCGCATGCTCTTGCATGTGCTTCTTGAACAAGCCGTGCGGGTCGCTCGATTGCGTCGCCGCGCGCATGTGCGTGCGCAAATGCTCGATGTCGTTGTCGGACGGGTGAACTTCCACATCCCATCCGTTCCACATCATTTCGTCCTCGACATCGGCCGGGACGGTGTACATCTCGCGCTCGTCGACCAGAATGCGCGGGGCAAGCTCGGGACCGAACATCATTTCGGTCCCCGCTTCCAGAATCGGCGTCACATCCAAGCGCCGGCCGTTCATCTGCTGCGGCGGGATGCCCTTTAGCACGTTCATCCAGGCGATCGCCTGTTGCTGGCGCTGCATCGACTGCTGGAATTCCGTGCCCTGCCACGAGAACGTGTAGCGCGTGCCCCACTGCTGCGGCGGAATCGGCGAGAATGCGGCGCGCGTGCCCAACGGGCCGCGCTGCTCGATGACGATTTCATCGGTGCGAAACTGCTGGTCGAACTCGAAAAGCATCTCGACCAGGGGGTTGAGCATTTCTTCCTCGTACCGCATGGCGTGATCGACGATGTTGGTCGATTGCTCCTGCGACATGGCCCCCATGAGCTGATTGTTCTTCCGCCCCTGCGGCATCTTGCCCATCATCATTTCGTTCACGTCCATCGACTCCCAAATCTGCCGCTTCATTTCGTTGCAGATGGAAACCGCGTCCTTCCAAAGCTGCGGTTGAGTGATGGGCTTCACTTTCGCGGGATCGACCGGCCACACGGCCGCAAGCCCCATGACAAGCGTCTGCCACTGCGGCGTGCTGACCGGATCGACCGCCCAAATCGGGTTGAGCGAGTACAGCGCGGAGTCCTGCCCCATGTTCCAGAAGTCGGTCAGGTTCCATTGCAGGAACTTCACCGGCTCGATCTTGCTGCGGCCGAAGAAACTGCCCTGCGCGCGATCGACGGGCTTGGAAAGGATGGGGCGCTTGCCGCTCCATAGCGGATTCCTGATGATCCCGCACGGAACGCGAGGCGTGCCGTAGTAGACCATCGCCTCTTGCTTGAAGTCGCCGCCAAGATCGAGCTTCGTGTAGACGAGATAGATGAGCGCGTACTTGTTCGTGCCCTGTTCCTTGATGCCGACGCCGGATACCTGCCGTTTCGGCGGGGGTCGCTTGTCGCGGCCCTTGTCCGGCTCGCAAAACTGCTTCAATTCGGTGTTCTCGGGCAGGATGAACACGCCCTGCTCGACCATTTCCTCGACCTTATCGCGCGACATGCGCAACCGGATCGCGACCGCACGCGCCTTTTGCAGATCGGTGCATGTCGGCGGGATCACGGCGATGTCCTCGGTCGCGAAATCGACGACTTCGGGGCCTTCTTCGACGATTTCCTGATCCTCGGTGTCGTCGTACTCGTCGGTCGGGTCGCTCAATCCCAATTCGGTCGCGTCCTCGCCGTCGATCATCTCGACGACCGGGTTTTTCTTCACGAGATTGGTGACTGAACGCGCGCTCGTCGTCCAATCGAGCATCAGATTCCACTGCCCGGTCACGTCGCCCGCGATCAAGTCGGTGCGGACGATGTTTTTCAGGTTCGTCTTGCGGATGTAATGCTCGATGAGCGCAAGCTGCGGATAGGGAATCTTGCCATCGGCCCCCAGGCCGTCGACATGCTTGCCGTTACTCGGGAAAAGCTGGCGCAGGCAGCGCTTGGTGCGCGCGTTTATCGCGTCGCGGACGGCAGGAATGTAGCCCTGCGTGTTGCCCGCGTACATTTGGTTGTCGTCAGGCTCGGCGTTATAGATCGACCAGTATTCCTCGATCTTGTCGGCCTGTTCTTCTTTGTTCTGGAACGCCTTTTCGACGACATCGTATAGTTCGGCGGCGTCCTTGTACGCCTTGCTATCGGGGTCGTCTGCCCAATTGCGATCGGGATCGGCTACCGATGTAGCGGCGGCGATTGGAAGCTCACGCTTTTTCTTCGCCACATCAGATTACCTGATTCGACAGCTTCTTGACCGTGTTGCGGGCGCGCTTTGCGATGGCGGTTTGCTTCGCATCGTGCGCGGCGGGGCGCATCTTGCGCGGGATGTTGTCGTTCTCGGCTTGCTTGGGATCGGCGCTGAAAATCTTTTTCGCCGCCGGCCCGCTCGCCTTCTGCACTTTCGGCGGATGCGACAGCTTGGGCGAACTGCGCCCGCTGTGGTTACGAAGCCCCATGATCGCCTACGTTTGCGACTTGTTCAGCTTCGGGTTGCCCATGATCTTCTCGCGCATGGGGCCGCTGCGGGGCTTGTCGGGCACGCTCGACGGCTTGCCCATCGGACCGCCCTGTTGCTGGCACTCGAAGAACTTTGTTCCGTCCTGCGACGGGGCCTTGCGACCGAGGACACGCGAAACGGCCATGATGCGACTCCTTGCAAGGAGAAGGGGAATTCGCCGGGAATCATGCGACGGACCCCGCAAGGTGTCAAGCGGAAAGGAAAAAGCCCCCGAAGGGGCCTTTCCCCGGTCGCAAGGAAGGGGTCAGCGAACTTGCGACCTACCGAGTCCCGACTGCGTTGCCCGCGCAGCCGGGGCGTTTCCGCCGGGCGCTGTTCAGCGGAATGGGTATCCCAAGCATAGCACGCCGGGGGCGGATTGCAACCCGTTTCGAGTCAGCGCCGGGAGGGGTTGCTCGTCACATACCGCGCCCCGGACGGGCTGTAGGCGATGTTCGCCCCGGCCGGCAGGTCGGCGACCTCGGTTTGCGCCGACAGGGTATGCACGAGGGTTTCGAGCGCCTCGGCGGTCAGCCGGGGGATGCCCGGCTCCGGCTCGTGCTGCGGAACTCCCTTGGCAATCGGGTACGAGTAGCCGCCGCCAAGCGCGTTGAGAGTGTTCGCGGCACGTCGATCGACGGTAAGGCAGCGGGCGTTTCTGACCACAGTCCGCATCGGAGCCGCAAGCGAACCGCGCGCCACGGCCACATGCGAAGCCCGCATTGGTACGACACCAAAGGAGCGCAGCGCGGGGACCAAAGCGATCCGTTGCCATTGGTCGAACACGTCTGTCGGAACGTAGTGCTGGAAGGCGGCGGTAGGAAACTTCGCTCGTAGCTCGAAACGTATCGCGTCGACAGCATCGCGCGTCGGGCCGGCGCGAGCGTAGTCGGCAGCAACCGCGTAGCGGCGGTTTTGTGCCACAACTGCGACCGCGACCACTTCCGACGAAGATGCATTCCAGGCGACATGAACTGTGTCGCCGCGCCCCACGTCGGGGGCTTCTTGGACGTTTGATCCACTGAAATCCTCGTACACAGGTTGCCCCGCAAAAAGTCGAAGAACGTAGGCCAGTGCGTTAAGCACGTCGCGCGGGCCTTGCGGGAAGTTGCACCACTCGGCGACAAGCTGCGGATGCGCAACGCGACCCCCTACGAGGACAATATCACGCGCCTTGGCAAACGGTTCCAGGCCCCGGATGAAATCCTCCTTGCTGCGATCCTGCGGGGCTTGCATGGTCACGATCGGAAGCGGAACCCCGCGCTTCAAGATCGCGTGCCTGATCGGCGACATCAGCCAATCGTCGAGCGAATTCTTCTCGATCCCCATCTTGAAGCAGTCATGCCTCTCCTGCGTCACGAACAGGTCGTCGACGAATTCATCGGGCGACCAGTGGAACCCGCCGGACTCGTGGACGTAGATTCGCGTGCCGACCTTGCTTGCCACGATCTTGCCGTAGCGGTCGGATTTCAGCGGATCGCTCGACCGCGCCGGGTCGAAGATCGCCGCCTTCGGCATGAACGACCACGACGAGGGGTCGGCGGCTGACAGCATGTCCTCGGTGAACGGCTTTTTCGCCGGGTCCATGACGATCAAGCGGTACGCCTGATTGAATTCGCCCAACATGCCGGCGTCGCGATAGCGGCGGTATTCGGCGCGCACCCACCCCATCGGGTAGCGCGAGGGCCATATCGCCTTCGTTTTCGGGTCATCCGGCTCGCCGTCGCAGATCGGGAAGGCGCGATAGAGCCATTCCGGCGAGGATGCGAGCCGCGTCACCATGCAATCTTCGGCGCGCCGCGTCTGCGTCAGGCGCACCTTGCGGTTCGTCTTATCCAGCGCGGGGATCAATTCAAGGTACAGCTTGCGCATGCTCGCGTCGACCGCATCCTTGTCGCGCACGCGCTCCTGATTCTCCGGGTCGTCCAAGTAGGCGCGATCCGGCCGCGCGTCGTTGTGCTTGAACGATTGCAACTCCTGCTCCCAACCGACCGCCTCGATCATCGCCCCGGTTTTGAACCACACCTTGTTCTCGATCGACTTGCGCGCCAGCACCGGACCGCCGAAAGTCTGATGCAGCCGGATGTTGGTGCGCGCCTCGTAGTCGATCGCCGCAAGCCGCTGGCACGCCTTGCTGTAGGTTTCGCCGACGAGCAGGCAGTAGCGGAAGTTGCCGAAGCAGCCTTCCAGGGTCAGGAATTCCTCGGACAGCGTTGACTTCGCCCCCTCGCGGAAGGCTTCGATGACGACGAACTCATCGGACGCCCGCCACAGGTCGATGATCTCGATGTGGTACTCGGGCGAGGATTGCGGATGCCGATGCGGGAAAAGCATCTGGCTCGCAAGCGCGCGATCCTCCGAAAGCTGGCGCAGGAGGGCGGCGTCGATCACGTCACGCCCCGGCTTCCTCTGCGGCGGTCACGATGGCGCGGCCAGGAGGCGCGACCATTAACGCGGGCGGTCGCGGAATTTCTACTCCGTCGTTGGGTCGCCACAGATGTAGACAGTAATCGTGCAGCGACAAGTGGTCAGACGACGGGACGTGCAATTGCATAGCGGTTTCGTGGTCGAGGAAAAATAGCCGCTTCACGTATTCCAGTTCGGTCCAATTCGGGCAGCGATTCTTCCGGCTCACGGAGACGTGATCCCACCCCAACCCGTTTGACGCAATCACACGCATGCCAGCATTGTCGATCGGCGACGGAACGAGGAATACGCCATTGCCGGCGTCGCCAACATTACCGTATAGTTCCAAGACCCAACGCGAGCAATCGCGGAAACGAGCTACATCGGCATCTTCGAGATTACGCACCGCTCACCCCTCGCCCCCGCTCTGGCCTGCCTGCGCGCGGGCGGCGTCCAGCGCTCGCATAGCCGTGAATCTCATAGCGCACCATGCGGCATGCACGGCACGCGCGTAAGCGTCGAGCGAATGCGCGCCTGGGTCGGGAAACGGCTTAGCGGTTGTGCGCATGATTGTTTCCAGCGCCTTTCGCGCCTGTGCAAGCTCGGCCTCGGCGCGCTCGGCACGTTCCATTTGTTTGATGGCCTGCCGCTGCTGTGAATCGGCGTATTCGTTGGCCTCCCGCACGCGCTGTTGCAGGGTATCGCGCTCGCGTTGCAGCAACTCAATCTTGTTCGGCACATCGTGAATACTTATACCGGGAGCGACGGCATCGCAGACGCGGCGGATTGCGTCATCTTGTCGCCCAATCAAGTCTAGGTAGTCCGCGCACTCGCGCTGTATCGGTTCCGGCAAATCGCTCGCGTAGTCGCGCAACCGCTCGACCAGCGCGTCGGGTTCGGGCGGCGGCTCACCACGGGCCGACGAGGGTCTCGCATCGCGTGGGGTATCCGCGCCCTCGATCGGTTGTCCGTGGCACTGCTCGCGTATAGGGACCGTCGCGGAAGCCGGGGCGCACCCACGATGCGCTATTGCACGGTCGCCTTCCGCAGCCTCCGTGCTCCATGACTCGACGTCGGCGAGACTGCCGCCGCTCGTCCCTCTCGGTGTGTTTCGTTCTCCCTGCGGCTCCTGCGCAACCGGCGCGTCGGGTTCGGGCTGCGCTAGAGCGGCAACCATTCCGCGTAGAGACTCCGGAATGGGGACAGACGGCTCCTGCGCAACCGGCGCGGGCGTGAGCGCTTGCGGGGCGGACTCCATTGCGCCCGCCCCGCCGCTCGCTCCAAGTTTGGGGTCCGGTCGCTGCGCTTGAGGCACTTCGTGTCGGTTTTCCCGCAGCCCACCAACAGCCACACCCTGACCGTACTGCGACCCCTTCTCACGGGTATCCTGTTTCCCCTCCCCCGCAGCACGCTCGTGGGCGGCGTCGTACATCGCGCGCCAGATTGCCGGGACGTATTCCGCGAAGCTCGCGCCTTGTAGCTTGGCGTCAGCGACATGCCAAGCTTCGATCATTGCCGCCGTCGGCTCCCTCGGCACCGCTCGCGCAGCGGCCCCGGCGCGGAAGGCGCGGCGGATGATGCGACGCTCCCATTCGGTCATGGGCCAATCATCGTCACGGGGCAGGCCTAATTCCTTGTGCCAGTCGTGCCATTCGTCCAGCGCAATCGCATCGCACTCGGCGTCGCTCAACTCACGCTGCTCGTCCATCACCCACCCCCTTCCTCTGGTACTTGCGCACATTCGCCCGGTGGCACACCCGACACCGCAGCGACCCCTTCACCGTCCGGTAAAACTGCCCCTTGTGACCCTGCGGACACACATGATTGCCAAGATCGACCACGCGCCGCCGCGTCACGCGCGCCTGCCCCATCGCGAAATCAAGCCATACCGCAAATCGCGCAACGCAGCGCCAAACGTCGGCCGAAGCCCGCTGTACCCGATCAGCGCGTTGCGCCACGCCCCACGACGATCGGCGTACAGGTGCGCAACGTAGTCATCACCCCATCGGCGAATCACAATGTGCGGCTTCACTTCAGCGCCCGCGCCAAAAATCCCTGATTCAGCACGATCGACGAGTAGACATCCTTCCAGGCATTCGGGTGCATGATCGCCACCATTTCATCCGGCGCTGGCACAACACCCTCGCGCAACGGCTCCATCGCGAAGTCAAGCGACCACACACGCCCGGCCGGCAACAGCACCGCCTCGCGCGGCACCACCCGCATCAGCGCATCGGCACGCACGATCGCCGGCGCAACCCCGGCGGCAAGGATCGAGCTAAGGAAGCTGCGGCGGTTCATGTACCAAGCATAGCAAAGTGTACCAAGGATGCAAGGGCCAAATTTCGGAGGGGGGTGAGCGCTTTTTTTGACCCCCGTCCGGGGGGTCGGGGGGTCCCCGAGTTTGCCGCGCAAGCTGCTGTCCAGGGGCAGATGTTGCACTGCACACAGCTATGGCAGGCGTTGGATTATGCGGCGGTGCAACAGCGATTTGACATAATGTCAATTATGCGAC
>Ga0335069_10001636_pt1 | contig 35898 bp, 25 predicted proteins | sample Lox_Sample_11_FD_206714 | JGI IMG/M metagenome (GOLD analysis project Ga0335069, IMG submission 206714) | Soil microbial communities from Loxahatchee National Wildlife Refuge, Florida, United States - Lox_Sample_1.1 | ecosystem: Environmental > Terrestrial > Soil > Wetlands | place: USA... | reverse complement strand
TGGTCGAGCCGCCGGAAGGCGTGAGCGAGGCACCGGCAACGTAATTCGGACGCATCTCTCCGCTGATTGCGAACAGCCCCGGAACGGACGCATTTGATCGATCCACCGTGATGTTGACCGGTAGTCCGGTTTGCGTCGTTCCGATTGTGCTCACTTCCCAGTTGCCCAGGAGAGTACGGGCCATGCCGGGCGAGCTGAGATAACGTTTACCGGCACCGAAGGGGAGCTGATAAACCGCGGATAGGTTGAACATGTGCCGGACGTCGTCGTCACTACTGGCCTTGTCGCAGGCTCGGCAAAAGGAATCCTGCGGAACGTCCGACTCTCCTCCGCCGATGCTTCCGTCATTGATGGAGTGCGACCACATGTAATTAGCCGAAAGAAGCAATCCGTTCTGGAAGGGACGCCGCACATTTACCTGGAGCGCCTCAAACGTGCTGTTCCCAACGTCGCCGCGCCAGGAAACGGCGCCAAACGCAGAATATGGGACTGTGTTCGACGGGGGGACTGCCAGATTCGTGTAGGTGGTGGTCAGCACATCCGTCCCCTTGTTGCCAAGATAGCTTCCCGTCACCAGAAGCCCCGCCGGCAGCGTCTGCTGCACAGAGACGGTCCATGCCGCTACGTAATTGTCTTTCCTGTTTCGGTCCAGATCACGCGGTGACACGGCACCGAGGCCGCCATTCTCGGCGTAGGTGAGGAACGGCGTCAAAGGATAAGACAGGCCAGCATATGCGGGATTGGTGCTGTTAAACGAGTAGCGGTCGACCGTGTTTGAGATTGGCAGGTCCTGGTCGTCCAGCTGCGCGTCGCAATGATAGTTTCCAGCACCGACCCGTACTACGGTTTTACCGTGCGACCAAGCCACACCCACTCGCGGATCGACGTCATCGTATCGCGGATGGAAGTACGCGTAACTATTCGGGCAAAAGCCCCCGCATGTCGCGAAGTCAAATGGGATGGCGTCATTATTGACGGCATGAAGTGCATTAAAAACGTTGTAGCGTACCCCCGCATTAATTGTTAAGTTGGGCCTGACTTTCCACTCGTCCTCGGCATAGGCAAAGTACTCCGTCTTGCGCTGCCTCACCAGAGGGAGAATCGCCGTGTATGAGGCGGTCCCCGCCTGATCGTTCCGGAAATTAGCCACCGACGTGAAAGTCAAAGTACCGCTGGATGACGTCCCCTGGTTCAGAAACATCCGCTTCGCCTCAAACCCGAACTTCAGGGTGTGATTTCCCTTCGACCAGGAAACATCATCCAAAACACTGATCGCCTTCGAAGGATTGTCGGAGGTAGTATGTCCGGCGAGCGAGCTGAATCCCGAGACGCTGAAGGTGAACGGCGCAGGAGAGATGGTTCCGCTGTGATAAAAATCCTGGTTGATGCCGAACTTTGCTTCGTTCACCAGCGTGGGAGTGAACACGTGCAGCAGTTCCACCTCCCCATTGTTAAACTTCGTATCATATCCGGTCAGTGCGATCAGTTGCCCGGCAGGAGTCCTCTCCACCGCCTGATCCGCGTTGAAGCGGACGAACGCGGTTGTCCTGTCGGAGTAGTGGTAATCGAGGCGAATCATACCGGAATCTTCGTTATCCACTTGCCTGCCGGGAGCGTCGTAGTTCCAGACATTCGGGTTCGATGTGGGGGAAGTCCCGGCGGGATACGCGTTGAGAATCGGGACCAGGCTTGCCGAAGCCGTAGAAGCGGCTGCGATGAAGGCCGGACTTGGCACCAGTCCGATCTGCGTCCCATCGAGCTTTTGCCGCAGACCCTCATAATTGGCATAGAAGAACAGCTTATTGCGCAGGATGGGTCCGCCCACCGCAGCCCCAAACTGATTCAGCAGAAAAGGATTCGGCGAGGGTCCATTAAATGGAGTACGCGCCTCGAGCGAGTCGTTGCGGAAATAATCGAATGCGTCGCCATGAAACGCGTTCGTGCCGGATGGCGAAACTACAGCCACCTGCGCGCCTGAGGTGCCGCCTTCCACGTCCGCGCCAAACGTTTGGTCTTTCACGTCGAACTCGGCGATGGAATCCTGAGGAATCGTCAGCCGGACATACTGACGCTGCTCCTGGTTGAAAACTGCCGTAGCGTCGACGCCATCCAGAGTCAGATTATTGTCGTCCAGTCCATGACCAGCGAAACGAATGGTGCGCTGGTCGCCAGTGCCGTTGTTGATTGCACCCGGGACGAGAGCGGTGAGTGTTGCCCAGTTACGGCCGTTGACAGGAAGCTCGCTGACTTGCATCTCTTCAATGGGGGAGCCAACCGTCGCGTCGACCCGATCCAGTTGAACCATGGATTCGGTGACACTAACTGCCTCCCTTTTTCCCGCTAGGTGCAGTATCACGTCCAGAGTGCGCGTCTGGCCAACCTCCTGCTTTACGCGTTCGGCATCGAATGCATCAAAGCCCTCCTTACTGATCTGAATCCGAAATGTGCCTGCCGGGAGGTCTGCTACGGTATAGCTGCCCTGGGCGGATGTGATAGTTTCACGCGACAACCCCGTAGCAGTGTCAGTGACTTTGACGCGAGCAGAAGGAACGTGACCAGCTTGCTCATCGGTCACCGTCCCAGTCAGTGTCGTCAGCGAGACTTGTGCGCTGGCCAGCAACGCAGCCAGCGGCAACAACAATAAAGGCTTGATGCTAAGAGTCATGGTCGTCTTAGGATAACTAACGAAAAACACAGCTTGATGAATGCGAGGTGCCATTGGAACTTCTAACGGCAACAATGATGTAGTGTGGAAGTCGTTGCGTAGAGGCCTCAGCAAAAACCCTCTCCCCGGGTCACCGGGGAGAGGGCCGTTTGAAACCGGAAGCTGTCTTACTCGTCGTCTGCGTCACGAGCCGGCGCGGCGTTCTTGAAATCGCTCGGGGGGCGAACGGTTTTCTCGCCGGGATAGGGGACCTTAAACCCGGTTGTCAGATACCAGTTCAGATGATTGACCGTATCCGGGTCCTCGGCGTCGGGCTTGGTTAGTTTGCCGGCGAAGACCCGCGCCTTCTTCTTGAGCCAAGCCTTCCTCAGGGACCTAATTGCCGCTGTGCTGGCTGGGTCGGTTGTGCTGGCGGTAACGCCTTTGTCCAGCGGGATCTGGTTGGCGACGTGGGTCCACGGCTGGAAATTCGCCGCGGGCGGCTGGCCAGTAACGAAGGCTGTCGTCATCGGCGACGCGACCAGGTCGAACTGATTCATGGGCGGCAGACCGAGGATTTGTTCGATCGTCCGAGTCATGTTGACCTGCGTGTAGAAGGTGTGGTCGGTCGGTCCGTTCTGTACGGCGTATGGGCTAATGATGAACCCTGGGCTGCGATGACCGTCGACGTGGTCGACACCGTTCTGCGCGTCGTCTTCCTCGATGAAGATCGCCGACGTGGACCACACATTGCTGTGGCTGATGTAGTCGACAATGCGCCCGACCGCCAAGTCGTTATCGGCCTGTTCGGCGTCCGGGTCGGGTGGTCCGCCCGTGTGATCGCACATGATCCAGAGGATGCTCAACGCGGGCACTGTGCCGGCCTTGACGTCATTGTTGAAGTCCTGCACCCACAGATCAACACGGAACTGGTCGGGGATGCCGAGATCGAACTGCGGGAAGTTCTTGATGAGGTGTTTATACACGGCCGGAAGGGAGGACTGCGCTTGTACCGTGTTCTGATGGAACAGCGTTTTCTCCTTCCCGGCTTCGAAATTCAGCGCGTCGGTGTAAAAGTCGCTCCAGCTCGGCTCCGTGGTCGACCCGTTCGGTTGCAAGTACGTGTCGTTTTCTACGTACTCGCCATAGAGCTTCACCGTCAGACCAGCGGCCTCGGCCTCGGAGAACAGGAAACCCTTGTTCTGATAGGCGAGAGCATCGCCGGCGTTCCCGCCTGGATAGCTGCGATTCCAGTCGGGCGACTGGATGTCATCCGCGTAGGGCGCCATAGCCTCGGTGATCCACTGGTGACCATCAGCCGACTGGCGGCTAGGATCGTAGAAGTTGTCGAGCAGAGGAAAGCGTTGGACTAAAGCGTGCTGGTTCGGCGTAGTGTCACCGCCGAACACGGCCAACGAGGGGTCGCCATTGCCGGCGGCCACATCGCCCAGAATCTGATCATAAGTCCGGTTTTCGCGGATGATCAGGAACACGTGCTTGATCAGCGACTGATCGCCGATACTTGCCGGGATCGCGGTCGGATTGGCAGCTGGGGTCCCAAAAACGGCAGAATTAATATTCTGCTTCAGATCCCAGTGGTTGTTCGTAAAAACCTGGCTCGTCATCGCTTGCAACGTCGCGCTATTTGGAATGGGGACGAGGCTGACGGTGCCATTGTCCTGGTGGGTGTTGTAACCGGTGACACCATGGTCGGTCTCGAACGAATAACGCGTCCCAATGCCCTTGTCGTTGGCGACAATGAGCACGCTATCGGTCTTGTCGAGCACGACAGAGCACGGCGCATAGCCTACTGGAATCATGCCCATGACGGGATTCGTCCCACCGGCGCTGAGGTTTACCACGGCGATCGCATTGGCATTGTAAAGCGCGACGTAGGCAATGCTCGCTTGGGTATCGACCGCGATCGAGTTCGGAGCGGCACCATAGGCCGGTTGACTTTGGCCCGGCACTCTAACCGGCAGACCCAGGCTGATCGTCTGCACCACCTGGTTGCTGGTGGTGTCGATGACCGAAATGGTGTCGCTGTAGGTATTGGCGACCAATAGCTTACTTCCGTAAAACGCCATTCCAGTTGGGTGCAATCCGGTCGAGATGGTAGCCGTGACCGACATTGAGGGGAGATCCACCACAGAAACGGTGCCGGTGATCGCGGCGCCAGACGCAGGGTCGGCCACGATTTCAGTGCCGGCAGAGTTGATTTGGAAGTCTGCCTGCGTGGCCGCACGGCCACCCTCGTTGCTGACGTAGGCAGTCGTTCCATCCGCGCTGATCACGATGCTGTGCGGCGCATTACCAACCCGGATCTGTGTGCCCTGCTTGGGTGGTTTAGCGGTCAGGTCGATTTTCGTCAGCGTATTGTTCTGGTTCAGCAGTGCGTAGGCGCTCGTGCCGTCGCTAGAGAGTGCAACGCCACCAGGATAAGCGGTACTCGGGGTGTAGAACGAGCCGCAGGCGTTACCATAAGATGCTGCAGGGCTGTTCGAAAAGCAGGTGATGAAGGAATTGTTCGCCGGAACGCTGACCTGGGCCCAGTCGTCCAGCAAGCCCTGTGCATTCACCTTGGCCACAGCGACATTGCTGCTGTCCTGGCTGAATACCAGGTATTTACCGTCCGCTGAATAGGCTATGCCGTTGTAGCTGCCGCTCGGATCCTGTCCCAGCGTGAGGTAGGTCTGCAAGAGAACCCCTGTTTGGGTGTTGAACACCTCGACCGCCTGCGAAGCACCCAGGGTGAGCACGGCGGCGGTGTGTGTTTCGGCATTGGGGTTCAGCGCCACAGCCTTGGCGCGGACCCGGATGCCGAGGTTGACCTGCGTGCCCGCCGGGCTGATGACTTGGCCGCTGCTCACGACCCAAGAGCCGTTCGGCTGCGGGCCTGCCGCGTACGTCGGGTACGGCACCGACTGTGCACTAACGAGCGACGGAAGGCTGAGCCCCGCTGCCAGCAGCGCCTGTTGTGCATGCTTACTGAGCAGGCGCTTGAGCGGACTCAGCCGGTTGTCGGAGGACTTTCTTCGAGACCTTTTTCCAGACATGTACCGTTCTTCTCCTTGGATTTCTTTTCATCACGTACGCGCGAACACACGTGTGACATCGAGTGGCAACAACCATGACGTCCCTGCGCATCGCAGACGCCAAATGTTAACAGGCCATTGTGACTACTTAATTAAAATCCCGACGCCAAATGTTAATAGACGATTGTGACTGCTTAATTAAAATCGGGTGAATTTCCTTTTACGTAATCTGACTTTCTCGCGAATGCTGACGCGAGCGGCCCTTACGCTAAGAGGATCTGTTTCGCGGACGTGTCGTCGTGTCTTTCCGGCGAGCTGAGCTGCTTCAGCCTAATCACGGTCGACCGGCATTCCATTCCGGCTCGTCGTTGACGAGCGCGCGCAGGGGGCCCAGCCAGGGTTCGTAGCGCCGCCAGCGCGCAACGGAGGTGCGATAAATCGGTTGCCGGGCCTGCCACTTGCTGGGGGTCCTCACAGCCCTCGGATTGCTTTCAGGGCGCAGGCACGCGTCGTGCCAGGCCAGGCCGCACGCCGCGATGATACGTCGGATGACTGGTTCGGGCTCGCGGGCCAGGTCCTCGTAATCAACTTCGAGGAAGCGATCTACGGGCAACACACTGCGCCAATGGTCGGTTAGCCGCTGGCAGCAGCGGATATACCCCACCAGTTCGGTGCCTCCGGTTGGAAACGCCACGCTCGGATGGAAATGAGTCTGATGGATCGACAACGCCGTATCGACTGCAGCGCGGCGGCAGTGGATGATGGTTGCGCGCGGGAATACCACGTGGATCAGTCCGGCCCATAGGAAGTTGAAGGGCATCTTATCGGTCACGCGCGCCGCCTTCGGCGCTATCGCGCGCAGTAGACCGAGATAGTCTTCGGCCGCTTGAGTGAGGAACGGCGCCTTTTTCCCAGACGTGCCGGAGTGCCGCCACTGGGCCCCGCGCTGGTTCCAGAAATGCAACTCCCCGCCGGCGCCAACCTCGGGATGCATGGAAACGATCTGCTCGACGAGAGTTGTACCGGACCGCGGCATGCCGATGATCAGCACCGGCTTCGCGTCGTCGCTGCCCAGTTCGCGCGCTCGCGCGATCCACTGGGGGCTACAGCGGGCGATCAGGCGATCGATCTCGGCGGAGAAAGCGGCCGCGTCGAACGGCGCAGAGCCTTGGCGCACGGCGTCCGCGGCATCGAAATGCTGCATCGCCAACGCGTAATCGCCCAGATCCTCGGCTGCCTTGCCGATCGCGAGGTGAATCCGCAGGCGCTGCGAAGCTTCCAGCCCCGGCGTCGCCAAAGCGGTTTCCATCTGTTGAAGCAGACCATCGTCACTGCTCGTGATCGGGCGGCATCGAGTCAGCTCATAATAGCTTCCTGCCAGCAAGGGCGCGATCTCGATCGCGCGTCGAAAGCACTCACGGGCTTCATCGAAACGGCCAAACTCAGAGAGCAGATTGCCCAGGAGATCATGCGCCATGGCGTTCTTGGGATCGAGTGCCAGTGTGTGTCGCAGCACTTGTTCGGCTTCGCGATTGCGATCCTCTGCCAGTAGCGCCCGCGCCTTGCCCAGTCGGGCGAAACTGGTCGTGCCACCGGTCGCCGACGCGCGGCGGAAACAATCGATTGCCTCGTCGCGATGGCCCAGTGTATGGGCCAGAGCGCCGGCGCGGAACCACGCCTCGGTGAGGGACGGGAGCAACTCAGTGGCGCGGTCGTACGCAGCGATTGCGCCGCCGATGTCGCCCGCTTTCTCCAAGGCGATTCCCAGTCGCAAATATGCATCGGTGTAGCGCGGGTTGCCGGCGACGGCCCGCTGCAATGCAGTGATCGCATCCGGTACGAGGCCGGCCTCGAGGCAGGCGAGGCCGAGATCATGCTGGATGATGGGATCGGACGGTTGCAGCAGCGCTGCATCGCGCAACGGAGCGAGCGCATCGGCTGGTCGTCCGGCACGAAGCAACTCAGTAGCTAACGCAAGCAGGGGTGCCACCTGTTGCGTGGCGGCTGGGTCTGGAGACTGGGACATGGCACGAACCTAGTAAGAAAGATCTGGTGTAGCCATCGGAATGGCCAGCGCGAATGATCTGCCCGACTATGATCTGCCAACCTGGAGAATTCTGCAATAGGGATTCGATGGAACGGCAGGTCTTTAGCGGCCGCTTATGGTGATATTCAGGTTCGAACGGTGTGTACCGGCCATAGCGTCAGGGATGCGATTCGGCGATGCCGTGCTCAATAAAGTCCTGCCAATTGTCGTGGTTACAACGAGCTTCTTGGGCTGCGTGGGTCTTCCGGCCGAGGCGAAAGTCGCAGGAATCGGCAAAGATGTTGACTCGTTATGCCCTCTTCCTGCTGGACTGATCCTCCCTCGTCATGAAGCCAGTTCCTCTATAAAAATGACGACGGCAGCAGCGGCATCGATAGGGTACGTAATCAATCAATTCCAGGACAACATCGATGATGTTGCGCCGCATGGAACGCCGCACATCGTAACTCTTGCATCCTGGGCATCTCGGTTCGATCGGGCCAGAATGTGCTTGTTGCCTCATCAGCTGCCAAGCCCGTGATGTCGCATCCATCGTATGTCCTTGGGAAATGGGTTAACCGATGCCGACCCCAAGTATACAGGGGGATGCTTAGATGGTCTGTGATCCTTGGCACAATTCAATGCTCAGGTGGGTTGATGGCCACGGTGCTCAGCGGATCTGTAGGTAATCTTATATCGCGAGTAGTCGGAGTGGAATACATTTCACGTGTTGGAGACGGGCCTGCGCGGCGACAAAATAGCAGAGGAGGTCACACGCGAGAATGAGTGTCAGAGCAGCAGAGACCCTCCGGTTGGACGGTCACGAGGTGCACATCACGCATCCCGAGAAGGTTCTGTTTCCCGAGGACCGCATCACGAAAGGCGACTTGATCCGCTACTACCAGCGGGTCAGCCCATGGATGTTGCCGCACCTCGAAGGCCGTCCGCTATCGTTGCACCGTTTTCCCGATGGGATCGACAAGGCCGGCTTCTTTCAGAAAGCAGCAGGCGCGTATTATCCCGGTTGGATAAAGAAGGTCACCGTTCAAAAGGCGGGTGGGACGGTCAACCATGTCGTTTGCGATGATGTCGCGACGCTCGTGTACCTTGCCAATCAAGCCTGCATCACCCCTCACATCTGGCTGAGCCGCGTGGACAAGCTGCATTTCCCGGATCAGCTGATTTTCGATTTTGATCCTTCGGCCGAGGACTTTGCCGCGGTGGTCGATGGCGCCCTGTCGCTGAAGAGTATCCTGGATGATTTAGAATTGCCCGCATTTATCAAGGCGACCGGTTCGCGAGGATTGCACGTCGCAGTGCCTCTTAATCGCGAGCAGGACTTCGATGCCGTTCGTGCGTTTGCCCGACGGGTTGCGGGGAGCATCGTGGCCAAAGATCCCTCCCGGTACACGACGGAGCAACACAAGAGTAAACGCAGCGGCCGGGTATTCATCGATATCAACCGTAATGCCTACGCGCAAACGGCTGTGGCCGCGTATGCCGTGCGTCCGCGGAACGGAGCGCCGATTGCGATTCCTCTGGCGTGGAGCGAATTGCAGAACAAGGGCCTGCGTCCAGATGCAATCACGATACGGAACGTGTTTGACCGTCTGGACAAAGGTGACGATCCGTGGAAAGCCTTCTGGCGGCATGCCGCATCGCTGGACAAGGCGAGCCGCAAACTGGAAAAACCGCACGCGTGAGCCGTTATTTCTCTTTCCGGAACAGGCGTCGCAATTCGTCTTTCGCTTGCATCAGGACATGTTTTTGTTTCGCGGACAAACGCCGGCCCGCCCGGTTGATATAGAAGTTCAGCATGGACATCGCCGATTGAAAGGGTGATGCTTTGCGCCCGCGGCTCGCCTCGGTGGAGTGCTTCAGCGACCGTGCGACCCGCTTCGGATCGGACAGGTAAAGACGTCGTGTTCCAGGTCGAGCGCGTCGCTTGTCTGCGTTACGCGCCGCGACCAGCGGTTTACCGGTCTATTCGTGTGAGTCATAGTTTCTCGACGCCCGTGATGCAGAGTTACGAGGCGCGAGTCCGCGCTGCCTTCTGGGCCGCGCGTTTACGCCCCTCTAGTCCCTTCGTACGAGCCGCTTTTGTCGCAGCCTTTCGCAAGCTCTGTGCGCCCCGCGTTCGGGCGCTGCTCCGTGCCTGCCGGGAGAGCGACTCTTTGGATGCTGCCGATCGGCCTTCGCGTTCGAGAGCACCGCTGATTGCCCGCGATCGCGTCGCAGATGGCGGGCGTTTCGTGGCCTTCGTTGTTCTTCCACTTGGATTTGGCCCCAGCTTTACTCCCGCTCGCCGGGCTTTCGATAAGCCAATTGCAATCGCCTGTTTGGTATTGCGTGCGCCGTGCTTACCCTCCCGAATATGGTGCATTTCCTCGCGTACAAACTCGCCGGCTTGCGTCATCGGAGCCTTCCCGGCACGCGCATCCTCGTGGGCGCGCTCGATGGTTTTTTTCTCAGGCATGAATGGACCTCGGTTTCCCGCATGCATGTACCTGGCCATCACGGCACTTCAAACTGCCATGGGTACGGCAACACACAGTCCTCATGACATCCACACGTCATGACACTGTCGTATCGTGTTGGTACGATGAATGGCGAGTTCGCGCGCCACGGCCGAAACCGTGCGCAGATGTTTTTTGATTACCAGTCGAGACAATAATCCACGATTGCATGGCTGAGCCAGTACCGGCACCCTTCTTAAAGTTTGAAAACGAAGACGGACGAGAGTTTTCTCTGAGTTCCGGAAACGTCTGGAAGATCGGCCGGACTGAGGAGAACACTGTCGTTCTGCGGGATGACAGCGTGTCCAGAAGCCACGCGATCATCCAGCGATTAGAGGGTGGCGAGTTCTACCTCATCGACATGGGTAGCCGCAATGGATCATTCGTGAATGGTCGGCGGCTAACTGCGCCGGTTGCTCTCCGCGATGGCGACCGTCTTGCGCTTGGACAAGCGCGGCTATGTTTCCGTAACCCGGCGGAGGCGGCCGCGGCGAGTGCCGCTTCCTGCGTCCCGCCAGACGCACGGGAGACCGGGCAGACCGTTGCTTTATTCAGAAAGGCCGACATTTCCGTGCTCGTGTTGGATATCCGGGGCTTCACGGTGCTGGCGCAAAAAATTGATTCCGGAGTGCTAAGCCGTCTCGTGAGCCGCTGGTTCGCCGAGGCCGATCGCATCACGCAACATCACGGCGGCACCGCCCAGAAGCACATCGGTGATGCCGTGATGGCGGTTTGGATGCACGGCGATCAGGGGGGGGAACATGTTGAGATCCTGCGCATCCTCCAAGCTGTCTCCGAAATCGCGCGGATGACCGGTAGCCTGCACCAATCGTTCGAGCTGCCGGAACCGGTACGCATCGGCGCAGGTTTGAATACGGGAGCTGCTGTTCTCGGGAACACGGGGGGAGCAGCAGGAGGAGATTTTACGGCAATCGGCGATGCGGTGAATGTGGCTTTCCGCTTGGAGTCGGCCACCAAAGAGCTGAGCACCGATCTGGTGCTGGGCACTGCCACGTTTGATCCTCTGCGCCGCTCTTCGCTTGCGGTTAGGTACTTCCGCCCTGCTGAAGCCAATCTCAAGGGGTACGATTCACCCGTCCAAGCCTGGCACATTTCTTTCGCCGCACTGAGCGAGTTTCTCGCACAGCATCGCGAAGACCTGAGCACGGTTACCGGCTCCGATACAATCGATTTCGGGAATCACCACTCGTAAGTGCGGCCGATTTCCGCAACGGAAACGCGCGGGTCTTTGAGCCCGGCGAGTTGACACAGCACGCTTTCGCGATAGGCCGGTTTGATGTGAACCACGTAAACCGGAACGTCGCGCGTCAGTTTCTTTAGGTCACTGGCTAAGGAGAACGGCGTGAAATGCCTGCTGGCAGCCGCCAGTTCTTCCATTTCATTGGGATAGGACACGTCCACAAAAACGGCTCTTACGCGTTCCCGGCTGCTCACGGCCTGCCAGATTTCGTCTGTTACATAGGTGTCGGATGTAAATGCAAAGCCGGCGTATTGATCTTCGACGACAAATCCGACGGTGGGGACCACATGATTCACAGGGATCGGAGTTACTTGAAGGTTCCCGAGCAAGACTGGTGTTCCAGGCTCTAACGGATAAAACTGCAGCGCCAGGCCGTGGCCGTTGCGCAGCGCGATCTGTCCAAAGTTCGGCCAGATGTCGCCGTTGAAAACAAAACGGCGCAGAGCATCGATCACGTGGTGCGTGGCGTGGATGATGACGGGCTCGGTCAAGACCGGAAATAGTTCCGAGACGAACAGGGGAAGCGACGCGGTATGGTCCACATGAGCATGAGAAATCAGAACGTTGCGAACGCGACGCATCTCGTCGGCGGTGAGAGCGAATGCGAGGCTGCCGGCGTCGATGGTGACGGAATCATCCACCAGAAAAGTGGTGAGCAACTGGCGCTGCGCATCGTTTGTGGTGGTACTGGGCAGCAGTCGAAGTTTCAAAGGTGAGGGAAGTATACTATGTCCCGTCACGCCGCGGATTCAGCGGACCATCTGTTGTTTTACTAATTGGAAGAACGCTCCGGGGTTGGCCAGCAGTTCCTGGTAAGTTCCATGCTGCACTACTCGGCCTGAATCGATGACGTAGATTCTGTCCGCATTCTGAATCGTACTCAGCCGATGCGCCACGATGATGCGTGTGGTCTTTAACCGCCTAAGGCTCTCGGAAACCGAACGCTGCGTAACGTTATCCAAGGCGCTGGTGGCTTCGTCCAGAATCAGAACCGCCGGTTTCTGCACCAGTGCGCGAGCAATCAGAATGCGCTGCCGCTGGCCCCCGGAAAGATTTGTCCCGCCTTCAGAAACAACGGTGTGCATGCCCATGGGCATGGCCTCGATATCGCTCGCGACGGCTGCCGCGTGCGCCGCTTCCCAGGCCTGGTTCAAATTACATAGGCTGCCGCAAACGATGTTTTCGAAGATCGATTCCGAAATCAGCTTGCTATCTTGATTGACCACGCCGAACTGGCGTCGCACGGCCGCTATGTCCAGACTTGACAGCTCCTGGCCATCGACATAAATCGAACCCGACGAGGGAGCCTCGAACTGCAACAGCAGGTTCAATATCGTGGATTTGCCGCTTCCTGACGGACCCACCAGCGCTACGCATTCGCCCGGCTGCACTTCGATGTTGATATCTTCCAGGGTGGCTTGGGTGGCGCCTCCATACCGGAAATCCACGTGGTCAAATTTGATTCGGCCCACGAGCCGGCCCGGGTGCGCTTTCGTGTCGTGGACTTCGGTGCTCTCCTGAAGAATCGGCTGCGCCCGTTTCCAGATTGTAGTTACGCTCAGGCCCACCACGGTTTCGCTCAAGTTCACGACGCCCGACATAAACGTGCCCAACGCGGCTGCGAACGCGAGATACGTGCCCACCGGAAGCGTGGGTGCATCGCCACTTTGCGTCATCCAGGCCAGGACGAGTGCGGTAGCGACCGCCGGTAAGGTGGTATTCAAAACGTGAATGCCGTCGCGCACGCGCCGTGTTTGCAGCACTACTTTTTGTTTTTGGCCGTAGGAAGTTGCCCACCGCGCCAATGCACGCCGTTCGGCCCCCGCGATCCGGAGTTTTCCGACTGAGTTCACGAGCTGCACGACGAATCCAGACAGGAACCCTTCCAGTTTCTGGCGCGCTTCTTCCAGACGATTGAGTTTCCGGGCTGCCAAAAAAGTCCCCGTGAGAATCACCAGGCCCGCTATGGACGCAATCGCACCGAGTGGCACGGAAAAGTAAAGCATGAGCGCGATATTGAACAGCGAGGCCAACCCTGTGAGAATGGCGGTGAGAGCACCCATCGTCAGTTGCCGCCGGACTCTATCCACGGCATCGACTCGGACCCAAAGATCACCCACGCTGAACTTTCGGAAAAACGCCGGGCTGAGGCGCAGAAGGCGGTCCCAGATCCCGCATTGAAGCGCGATGCTCATCCCAGTCTGAACCCTGACCATCGCCATGGACTGGGCGAAATTGAAAAGGGTGGCGCCCAAAAACGCGATGGCCATTCCAAGAGTGACCTGCCAGGTCAAACTGCGGTCCGCATCCGGAATGGCGTGTCCGAACAGAATGGAATTTGCTGCTGGCACCGCCATGCCGAGCAGGCTCGCTGCCGCGCCGGAGAACACAACTGTAGCCAGGTCGCGTTTGTAAGGCCGGAGGGCAAACCGGATCAGATCGATTAAAGCCGAACTCGCGCCGAATCGTCTGTAAAAACTAAAGGCGCGCGAATCCAGTGACGCCGCGCTTAGTCGATCCACCAGGGTTGCCGACCCATCCCGCGAGTCGATCAGATTGTAACTGCAGCCGCCGCTCGCGCGCCGCCGGGGAATGAGCGCCACCGGCGTTTTGTCGACCCTGTACGCCAGCATTGGCCCGTTGTCCCGGCGCCACCAGTGTCCGGCGAGCAGAACGCGGCGCGTGCGAAAACCTGATGCAGCGGCAATCGCCGCCACAGGGTGCTCCAAAGGACTAAGATCCACCGGTGTCCGCACATCGAGGCCCAGGTTTTCGGCAACCGTGCGTGCCGCCGAGAGCAGAGGCGATTCGGATAGCCCACTCTGTTGCTGTCTGGCTCCAGAAAGGTCAACAAGAGCGGCAGCTCCCATGCGCCCTTCCAATTGCCGCCGACGCTCGATGCGCAGCCTGGCTTCGGCTTCTTTCCGCCGGTCGATCTCTCGCCATGCGTGCAAAAGAACTCCCGAGAAGGCCTGAATCGCTTCCAGCCGTATTTCTCGTGCGGCTGTCTCGCGGCTGACTCGTTCCAGCTCAAAGACGGCAGGCGCACCGAGCCAGATTCCCTGCGCCATCGGAACGATCGACCCGGCAGGAATGTCCGCGCCGAGGGCAATTACCGACGCCGAACCGGAGATCACGCGGACCCAGCCAGGCTGCGGGTCGAGCCAATAGACCGCTTTTCCAGCCACAGCTTCCCCCGGCGCGGGAACGGGTCTGGCTTCCTCGGGAGCCGTGAATCCCGAGAGAAGCCGCGCGATGTTTGCGCACCAGCTTTCGGCCCCGTGAGCAAATTCTCCGTGAGCTATGAGTTCCTCCGCTGCGAGCGGCAGGACCGTGGCCGCGTCGATGGGAACGGCAACGAGTGTCGTCTCGCCGTCAATCGGATTTACTCCAAACAGAATCTCGTCACGCCCAATGCTGAATAGGAACTGCCGGCGGCCGCTGGCGCCGTTTGCCGTTTCCAGCGCAAACAAAGCTAGCGATCCGGATATCACGTGCCAGGCCGGCGTGCTCCCCGTCACTGCGAGGGGCTCATTGTCGGCCAGAACGACCGGCTCCCCTCGCGGTCCCGGTTCGAGCGTGGCCATCAAAGCGCCATCTCCATCCTGCCCTCGGCCTCCAACAAACGCGCATATGTACCCTGGGCGCGAATCAAATCGTTATGCCGGCCGCGTTCGACAACGCGACCGCGCTCGAGCACGATGATTTCGTCGCATTCGCGAATCGTGCTGAGCCGGTGGGCCGCGATCAGGCAGGTACAGCCGCGTCGGCGCAAATTCTGATCGATCAGGCGCTCGGACTCCGCATCCAGTGCGCTGGTGGCCTCATCCAGAATCAAAATGGAGGGATTCGACGCCAGGGCGCGCGCCAGTTCCAGCCTCTGCCGTTGGCCGCCGCTTAGGTTGGCTGCGCCTTCGAGCAAATGACTCCCGTAACTCCCAGGCATCGCGGAGATCACGTCGTGAACCAGGGCGTCGCGGCATGACTGTATGATCGACTCAGGCGGAATACTTGCGTCCCAGAGCGTGAGGTTCTCCGATACCGTGCCTTCGAACAGCGCGAAATCCTGCTCGACCGCCGCGAGCGAGTTGGTGAGCACTTCGCTCGGTACCATGGCGCGCGGGAAGTCGTCGAAGAGGATGTCGCCTGTTGACGGTTCGTAAAGCCCTGCAATCAATCTTGCGATGGTCGACTTTCCCGAGCCGCTGGCTCCTACAAACGCCACCCGCTGGCCCGGCTCAACTATTACGGAAAGACCTTCAATCAAAGGCGCGCCCAGCGGATTGTAACCAAACGAGACGTTCCGCAACTCCACGCGTCCACTCAGCCGGCTCTTACCAGCCCACGAATTGCCGCCTGCCGTGAATGACCGAGATCCCGCTTCCACAGGATTTCTCAGAACATCATCCAAGCGAGACAGATCCGTTTCCAGCAGTTGCATGACTGACCCGAGCGACACCAGATTGTTTACCGGCAGCAGAAAGCTCGTCATCAACGCCTGAAATCCAACGAGCTGGCCGATGGTCAATGCCCCGTTCATCACTCGAAACCCTCCCACCGCCAGAATGAGAATGGTCATCGCGCCCGATAGGAAGACGGGCAACAGGCTGAGGCTCTGGTTGAGAAGGTCAATCTCCTGTCGCGTGTTCATGAGCCGGGCAAAATGGCCTGCCCATCTCTCGAAAAAGTCGGATTCGAGTGCACTGGCTTTGATGGTGCGGATGGTCTGCAGACCGGAAATTGCCACGCCGCAAGCCTTGCCTCCCAGGTGCGCCAGTTGGTTGTTGCCGTCTACCCGCATCCTCGCGACCCGTCGCAGCACCACGAAATTCAATGCCGCAAAGATCACTCCAATCCCCGTCAACACCCGATCGAATTGGAGCATGACGGTGAAGTAGAAGACGAGCATCAACCCGTCAATGATGCTGCTGGCGAGTTGGCCCGAAAGCACATCGGCCACGGAATCGTTAAGCTCGATGCGCCCGCTCAGCTCGCCTGCGTAACGCTGGGCGTAGTATGACGAGGGCAGATGCAGCAGATGCCATACAAAGCCGCTTGAGAATACCGTGGCCAGTCTCTGTTGCAGGCGGCGGAGCATCCCGCTCTCGATTCGAATCAGTACGCCCCGAAGCAGCGCGGTTAGGACGATGCCGATGATAACCGGCCGGGCCCAGTTGCTATGCGCTTGAATCAGTACCTTATCAATAAACACCTGCAGCAAGGCCGGGTACGCGATTCCGGGGAAGACCATGAGCAGCGCGGTGAACACGCACATGAGCAGCGCGCCCGCCGACCCGCGCAACCGGTCCAACAACCCGCGCGCCACGCTCTCCTTCCTGCCGCTGCGTTGAAACCCGGACCCCGGCTCCATGGCTAGTACGATCCCAGTGAACGACTCCTCGAATTCTTCGATCGTGACTGAGCGCCGGCCGGAGCCGGGATCGTTGAGGTACACTTTGCCTCTGCGGTAACCCTCGACCACCAGAAAGTGATTGAAGTTCCAAAAGACAATGTACGGATAGCGCAGACTGCGGAGTCCCAGAATGTCCTTTTTGAATCCCTTCGCCTGCAGTCCGTGCGCTCTGGCTGCGGTGACGATATTGGAAGCTCTCGATCCGTCTCGCGAAACCCCGCACTCACGCCGCAACTGCGCCAGAGGAATGTTTCGCCCATGGTAGCCGAGCATAATCGCGAGCGATGCCGCTCCGCACTCCGCGGCCTCCATCTGCAAGATGGCCGGCGTTCGGACACGGCCCGTCGGCATCACCGCGTTGCGGTCTTCAGATGCCACTTGCCTCCCGCAACGAGGGGATCACGTAACTGGCGGGCGCGCGCCGCTCCAGCGTTACGCGGGCCGTCGTGGTGGTGCCCGGCGACATGCTGAGATTCGGGCCTCGCGAAGAGGACCAGCGATATCCGCTGCTGCTGGTCGGATCTTCCTGAAGCTGAGCGGTCACTTCGACCCAAGAACCGGGCCCCGTCAGCAATGCCTGCACCGTCTCCGCGTTGCCCACGGTGTTGAGCGCACCCTCTCTCGTCACCGGCATTGGCGATACCGAGACTACCTTCGCCACGATCCCCCCAAACCGGCTTCGTTCCACGTTATCCGGTATTACTTGCACGGCCATCCCGGGCTGGATGTTCTTGCCGTCCTTCGCCGGAAAGTAGGAGACGCTGAGCATGGCGGAATTTGGGTCCTGCATGTTAAGTGACAGCAAGCGCGAACCGGACGTCAGCACCTGGCCCTCCTCGGCGAAAACCTCCGCCACCTTGCCGGAATACGTGCTTACAATGTCCCCGTTCTTCTTCAGTTGCAGTTCGCCGGCCGAGATTCTCGTTTTCACGTCCACTATCTGGTTATGGCGCGCCGTGGAGGAGTCGAGCGTCTGTCTCTGGAGCGCACTCAGTTGCGTTTCTAGCCCATGCAGTTGCCCGTCAATCTGCTGAAGCTGCGCCTTGTATGAGGAAATCTTGGAGTCGTTTTCGCGATAGGCGATGTGCGCATCGGTGAACTCCGCGCTGGCTTCCGCGATCAGTCCTTCCTTTGCGAGTTGCTCCGATGTTTTGACGCGTTTGGTGAGAAGCGGCTCTACCGCTTCGGCATCCGCGAGGCTGCGCCCCAGACTGCTGCGTTGCGCTTCGTAGAATTTCGTTTCCAGTTGGTTCTGCCGTTCCTGTAGCTTCACCTGCTGCTCTTCAGAGGCCGTTTTCACGCGGTCTTGCGTCTCGAACTCGGCCAGCAGGCGCTTGTCTTCCTCAATCCGCTGCTGTAGCTCCGCCTGATCCAGCCGCCCGATGATTTCCCCTTCCCTGATGATGTCTCCCGCACGCGCTCGGAACCATGCCAGTCGTCCGCCGCTCACCGTCTCGATGCTCACCATGTGCCGCGGACGCACCAGCACACCCCGGCCGGTCACTGTGCTGGGCACGCTGCCCAGCAAGCTCCAGGCGACTCCCGAGGCAATCAACAGAGCGATTGCCAGAAGTGGAATCCAGTCCTTGGCCGTAACCACGGCCATGAGTTGGTTGAGCTTGTCGGGAGATGAGAGTGCCTCGAGGGCTTCCGGCCGGAAGAGCTGTCTATCGGGACCCGCCATCAGTCAACCCCGGGAAAATCAAATTGCCCTCAGGCGGCGCTGTAGAAGGTCAAATCTCGCACCGGCGAGAGAAACGTTATCCAGTACCGTCGTGTCGATTTCGTCGGCATAACTCGCCTCATCTTCCAGCGTCTGCCCGGAACTGTAGCCGAGAAGGCCCACGGTGGAGCGCAGGCGATCGGAAAGAAACACGGCCATGGCGCGGTAAAAACGTGCGGCGAACGGCGCATCTTGCGAGAGTCGCGCCTCTAAGTCGGATCTTGGGATGGCGAGTACTGATGATGCTTCCACTGCGTGAACGGTGGCGGATGGTGGTCGCGAGTCCACAAACGACATCTCGCCCACAATCTCCCCCGACCGAAGGCGCGCGACTTCCTTGTTTCCAGCAGCCCGCGCGATGACCGATAACGCCCCATCCAGAACCAGAAAGACCGACGTCGCCGTCTTCCCCTCCTGAATCAGCACTTCGCCGGGATTCAGATGTCGTTTTGCGCCGGTCGCAATCATCCATTCGACGTCGGCATCATTCAGAATCCCTAGGAAGAAGAGCGCCTTTCGCATCCGAGTCACCCAAAACAGATTGGTAGATTATGTCACAAAACAAGCGCCAGGCGGTTCTCAGCGACGGTGCGTATGTGCGGAGTAGTAATAGTACTCAACACATCATGGCAGCAATACTCATGGGCCCTGGTTAGTTCACCCGCTCCCCTGACTGCGTGTCGAAGAAATGTAACTTCGCCGGGTCGAACGAAACCCATACGCGCGCTTCGATCTCCAGCCGAAGAGCAGCAGCCGCACGCGCCACGATTTTTTCCTGCCCCAGGTTAAGAAAGACGAGCGTCTCGTTGCCGAGTGCCTCCGTTACGTAGATGGTTGCGGGTGTTGCACCCCTGAACTCGGTCACCGACAGCACGACATCTTCCGGCCGCACCCCCAGCGTTACACTCCGGCGTCCCGAAAGTCGCGAAAGCGTCTCGCCGTCCAATTCGAAGGAGACTCCCCGGCCGATGAACTTTCGTTCGTCAGGGTCCAAGTTGCCGTCGAGCAGGTTCATGCTCGGGCTTCCCATGAACCCCGCCACGAACTTATTGGCAGGCCGCCCGTAAACATTCATCGGCGTGTCGAACTGTTGCAACCGGCCATGGTCCATTACCGCGACGCGATGCGCCAGCGTCATCGCTTCTGCCTGGTCGTGCGTTACATAGATCGTCGTCGTGCCCAACTCATATTGCAGTCGCTTTAATTCTCCGCGCATATAGATCCGCAGCTTAGCGTCGAGGTTGGAAAGCGGCTCGTCCATCAGGAAAATTCGGGGCTGGCGAACCATCGCCCTTGCCAGCGCCACGCGCTGCCGCTGCCCGCCGGAAACCTCTCGAGGACGCCGGTTCAACAGTTCCGCAATGCCCAGAACCTCTGCGACTTTTTCCACGCGCCCCGGAATCTCGTTCTTCGGGAACTTGCGCACGCGCAGCGGGTACGCGATGTTCTCCGCAATCGTCATGTGCGGGTAGAGTGCATAACTTTGGAACACCATCGCCACGTCGCGATCGCGCGGAGAAACATCGTTCACGCAGTCTTCGCCGATATAGATCTTTCCGCTCGTCACCTGCTCGAGGCCAGCCAGCATGCGAAGCGTTGTCGTTTTGCCGCAGCCCGAGGGGCCCAGCAGAACAATGAACTCTCCCGCCTGAATCTGCAAACCTAGCCGGTCCACCCCCAGAAAGCTGCCGTACTTCTTGATAACATCGTCGTAAACCACTTTCATGAATGTCGGCAGCATAGCCCGAATCGCGCCCGCCGGTCAAATTGCCGCCTGGACAGAGCTGTTTTCTCGGCGTTCTCATAGTCGAGTTATGTGGGAACGCCCGGCGCACACACGCCATTCGTCTTTTGCTTCTCGGCGTCTCCGCGTTTCGGCGCTGAATCTTTGCCATTCCCAGGAGATCGTAGTTGCCGAATAGCACCCGCTCCCGGAATTCATCAATTGCCAAAACCAGCGTGACCAGAAACGATGTCGCTGCGCTCGCGGGCGTCGCCCCATCCACCGTCTCTTATGTCATCAACAACGGGCCACGCTCCGTCTCCGTAGAGGCACGCGAACAGGTGCTCAAGGCCATCGCCAAGCTCGGATATCATCCAAGCGACGTGGCGCGCAGTCTGCGCACTCGCCGCACGCAAACCATCGGCTTGGTCATCCCCGACATTACCAACCCGTACTATGGCGAAATGGCACAGGCCGTCGAGGAGGTCAGTTTCGAGCACGGCTACACCGTCATCCTCGCCCACTCCAGCCACCTGCCGGAACGCGAGCTTCGCTACTCCCAGGTGCTTCGGTCGAAGCAGATCGATGGCGCTATTTTTCTACCTGTCACTCCGGATCTCGAGCCCCTGCATGCATTGCAGCGTGCCGGCATTCCCGTGGTCGTCCTCGAACGCTTCGTGCCGGGTTATCCCTGCATCTTGGCAGACGAGCACCGCGCGGGATACCTGGCCACCCAGCATCTGCTCGAACTGGGCCACCGTCGCATCGGTTGTATCGTTCTGGCCGGCGATTCCACCAGCAGCGTCGCACGCGCCGAAGGATATCGGGCCGCTCTGATGGATGCCGGGATTTTGCCTGACAGGAACTTCGTCGTGGAGTGCGATTACGGTTATGGCGCCGGCGAAATGGCCGCCCGGCTGTTGTTGCAATTGTCCGAGCGGCCCACTGCCGTCGTCGCCCACAACGATCTGATGGCCATCGGCGCCATGAAAGCTTTCGCTGCGGCGGGACTTCGCGTTCCCGCTGACATTTCTGTGGTAGGATTTGACGACATCACCGCGGCCTCGTATGTGCAGCCGCCCCTGACGACGATCGCGTTCCCGAAGCGTCGGATGGGAAAGGAAGCGATTGAGATGTTACTCAGATTGTTGCGATCAGACGCGCGCATGAAACCCGAAGTCGTCAAGCTGTCGGTAGCGCTCGTGGTGCGCAATTCCACGGGACGGCCTGCGTGATTTTTTTTGACATCAGTTCGACACGAGTCGCGAGCCCGCAGCGAGGCCTTTTCGCATGACCACCCCCGCTCGTTCGCCTCTGCAAATCGCCTCCGCCCCCGTGAGTTGGGGCGTCATGGAAGAAACTGATACCGCCGTTTGGCCCGCCGCCCCCCAAGTCATTGCGGAAATCGCCGCCGCCGGTTACACCGGCACCGAGCTCGGTCCATTCGGCTACTATCCCACCGAGCCCGAGCCGCTGTGCGCTGCTTTAGCCGCCCACTCCCTTACCCTCACATCGGCGTTCGTTCCTCTGCGCTGGTTCCAGCCGGAACGCCTGCCCGCCGATATTGACGCTCTCATGGGCGTGGCTCGCCTGCTTACTGCGCTTCATTGTCCGTTCGTCGTGCTAGCCGATGGCATTGCTCAACCTGGCGAATCGTCACCAAATGACTCCGCATGGAAAACGGCCGCCCGCGCCATGGAAGATGTTGCCCGCAGTCTCGAACACCTGGGTCTGCGCGCCGTCGTTCATCTCGAAGCCGGAAGCCACTTGGCTACGCCGGAGGACCAGGAAAGGCTCTGCGCCCTCACTGACCCCGAATTGATCGGCATCTGCCTGGATACCGGCCACTATGCATACAGCTACGGCCGCCCTCGCGATGCCGTCCGCCAATATGGCCGCCGCATTCGTTACGTTCATCTCAAGGATGTCGACGCCGCCGTTCGCGACCGCGTCACGCGTGAGCGCCTCGATTTCTATACCGCCGTTCGCACCGGCATCTTCACTCCGCTCGGCGAAGGCTGCGCGGGTATTTCCGGCGTCGTCGCCGATCTTCTCTCCATTGGCTACAACGGTTGGGTGGTGGCGGAACAGGATGTGTTAATGCCGTTGCCGCGAGGCACGTCGCCCTTGGCAAATGCGCGTCGCAGCCGGGATTTTCTGCGCGGCCTTGGTCTCTGAAGAAACGACATGTTCAAAAATAGAAATCACATTTCTCACGGAGGATTCACTGGATGGCACGTCTACGCGTCGGCGTGATTGGCTGCGGCGGGGTCGCGCAAATCATGTGGCTGCCCAACCTCAGGCAGCTCGACGAACATTTCGACTTAAAAGCAATCTGTGACCTGTCTCCGGGGCTGACCGGCTCCCTTGGCAGTTACTACAACGTACAGCGTCGCTTTCAGGATTATCGCGAGCTCGTTGCTGAAGACCTCGACGTCGTCATCGTGTTAACGCCCGGTTCGCACGCCGCTCCCGCCATCGCCGCATTGGAAGCCGGTAAACACGTCATCGTGGAAAAGCCGATGTGTTTCACTCTGCGAGAAGCCGACTCCATGATTGCCGCCGCCAGAAGCTCCGGCCGCCAGTTGATGGTGGCCTATATGAAGCGCTTCGATCCGGGTTACCTCTACGGCCGCCAGCAGGTCCTCCACATGCGCAATCTGCGCTATGTGCAGATCAACGTTCTGCATCCGTCCGAACCCCAATACTTCGTGCATCACCGCATCAGGCGCTTCTCCGACGTCCCCCAGGAGACTCTCGAAGCGTTGCAGCGTGAAGCCGACTCTCTCGCGCTTGAGGCCATCGGTCCCGTCTCAGCACGATTGCGGTTCCTTTATCTGGACGTCTTTCTCGGCAGCATGATTCACGATGTGAACGCTCTCCGCGGCATCCTCGGTTGTCCTGACCGGTCTTTGTTTACCACCCTCTGGCCTGATGACGTCACCTACCCGACCATCATCACAGTGCTCGAATACCGGAACGGGCCGCGCGCCGTTTTTACCTGGTCCTATCTCAGCGAGTTACGCGACTACTTCGAAGAGCTCGCTTTCCTGGGAGAAGAATCTCGCGTTCGCATCCAATTCCCATCGCCCTTCCTCCGCCACTTCCCGACGCCGGTTGAAGTGCAAGCCATGGAGAATGGCGCCGAAACGCGCAAGCGTGTCAACGTCAGCTACGCTGAAGCCTTCAAGGAGGAACTCTTGCATTTCCATGAATGCATCCATCAGGGCCGCGAGCCGCTGACCAACGCCGTCGAAGGCAAAGACGACATCGCCTTTCTTCAAAAGATCGTGGCTGCCGCTTCTCCCGATGGTTTGGGCGGGGAGGCCGCTCGATGAAGATCGGACTTTTTACTGACGGCCTCGCGCACCTGTCATTCTCCGAGGCGCTCGCAAAATGTGCGGCGCTCGGTGTGCAAACCGTAGAGATCGGCACCGGCAACTTTTCACCCGCGCCGCATTGCGATCTCGGAGGTTTGCTCGCAAGTGCGCCCGCGCGCAAGGAATTCCTCGCCGCCATCGCGTCTCACTCTCTCACGCTCGCCGCGCTAAATTGCAGCGGTAATCCCATTCATCCCAATCCCGCCATCGCCTCTAAGGCCGCCGAAGTCACGCGCAAGACGCTCCAGTTGGCCGGATTGCTCGGCGTCGAAACCATTGTTTGCATGACCGGATGCCCGGGCACCCCTGGCGGCGATGGTTTTCCGAATTGGGTCGTGGCATCCTGGCCTGAGGATTTCCTGGAACTGCTCGAATGGCAGTGGCGGGAACGCGTGATCCCTTTCTGGAGCGATATGGCCGCCTTCGCGCAGTCCAACGGCGTGCGCCGGCTCTGCTTCGAATTGCACCCCGGCATGTGCGCCTATAACGTCACGTCCTTTCAACGGCTGCGCGCCGCGGTCGGTCCTATCATTCATGCCAACCTCGATCCCAGCCATTTCTTTTTTCAGGGAATGGACCCCCTCGCCGTAATACGCGCGCTCGGTGACACCATTGGTTATGTTCACGCCAAGGACGCACGCGTCGACCCGCAAAACCTGGCCGTGCAAGGATCGCTCGACCTCCAGCCCGGCAAACCGGTTCGCGATCTTGTCTGGGCCTACCGGACCCTCGGATACGGACATGGCGTGCAATTCTGGGCTGACTTCGTTTCCGCGCTCCGCTCCGTCGGATACGATGGAGTTCTTTCCATTGAACACGAGGATCCGTTAATGGACGCCGAAGAAGCCGTCAGCCGCGCCGTCGACCTACTGAAGAATACTGCATTGTTCGGGCCGCCGTCGGTCGTTCCCGGCGCTCCGCCGCCGTATTAAGATGATTCGCCGGCAATTCCTGAAGAATTCGCTGGGCGCGGCAACCGCGGCTGCTTTGTCAGGCTGCGGAACGAAAGATCAGCGGGTTCAACTCACCTTCGGCAGTTACGCCGATCCTGGCGTGGACATCCTGAAGGACGAATTTCTTCCGGAATTTGAGAAAGCGACCGGCATCGCCACCGAATGGGTCGAGGCGGATTTCTCGGGCTGGCTCCAGAAGGCGCTCAACGATGGAGAAACCAAAGCCGGCGCTTTCGATATCTACGTGATGGATGACCTTTGGGTGCCCCGTTTCGCTGGAGCCGGTTATCTGGCGAATCTGGAAGAACTGGGCTTCCGGCCTGATGCCGATTTCCTCCCCACCGCCATCGATCTGGGATATTGGCCACCCAAAACCGGTCTCCGCCAGCCGGGCGTCGATGCCGCCGCAAAACCTACCCTTTTTTCGCTTCCATTGGTCAGCGACGTTCAAATTCTCTTTTATCGCCGCGATATCTTCGGCGCCACTCCCCCCGCTAGTTGGGACGATATTCGCCGCGTCGCGAGCCAGAAGTCGAATCCCGGCAAGCGCCAGTATGGATGGGTCACCCGCGGAGCGCGCGGCAACCCCGTCATGAATTCGTTTTTCGTGCTGTTACACGACTTTGGCGGCGCGGAGTTCGGTGAAAACTGGAACGTGACCTTCAACAGCCCGCAAGCCGTTGAAGCGCTTGAGTTTTACCTGAGCCTGTTGCCTTATGAGCCCGAAGGCGTAGCGGAATTCGACTCCGATCAGGAAGGCGAAACGCTGTTGCAGGGAAGCGCTTTTGCTGCAACGATTTGGACGGGCTGGTGCCGCCAGACCGACGATCCTTCGCGATCCCGCGTTGTTAAGAAGATAGATTTCTGCGTTCCTCCGAGAAAGATCAATCGCGTCGCGAAGCTCGGCCTTTTCATGACCGGCATCGCCGCTTCAGCTCCCCACAAGGCCGAAGCAGTGGAATTCCTGAAGTGGTTCACGCGATCCGATGTTCAGATCCGGTTTGCACGGGCTGGTGGTATCCCTTTCAAAATGAGCGCGTTCCAGGACCAGGAGGCCCGCACAAAGTCGCGCTGGCTGGACGCCATCCTCGAAGCCATGACCGTCGGCGTGCCATCTCCACGCACTTCGGATTGGTCGAAAGTGGAGGACATTCTGGGTACCCATCTGAATCTCGCGCTGCTCGATAAAGGCAATGCCAAGAGTCACTTGGACGCAGCCGCAGCCGAAGCCACGGCATTCTTGAAATCGGCCGGATACCATGCGGGCTAAATGGCTGCCCCGGGTCCTCATCGCGCCGACCGCGTTATTCGCGCTGGCGATGACGGTTTTGCCGCTGGGCTACTCGTTGCTGACCAGTTTGCAAACATATCCGCTCGGACGGGCGCCGGTTTTCGTGGGGGTGCAGAACTACCGCAACTTATTGCAGGACAGCAGTTTCTACAGCTCTCTCGGGATCACGCTGACTTTTGCGATCGCGGCGACAGCGATCGAATTTATTCTCGGATTGACGCTCGCGCTGCTTTTGAAAGAAGAGTTTCCTTTTCAGGGGGTTATACGCTCCAGCCTGATCATTCCCATGGTGATCGCGCCGGTCGTTGTCGGGATCATCTGGCGCCTATTGTACAACGCCGATGTGGGGCTGTTGAGCTATACAGTGCGAGCACTTACCGGAAAGAGCATTAGCGTCCTTTCGAGTACGACACTCGCTCTGCCGGCGCTGATTCTGGTGGACATCTGGGAATGGACGCCATTCATGTTCCTGATTCTATTGGCGGGAATCCAATCGCTGCCATTGGAACCGTTCGAAGCCGCGCGCGTGGATGGCGCAAGCGCATGGAACATCTTTGTTCACTTGACCTTGCCGATGCTGCGCCCGGTGATCGCGGTGGCGATTTTAATTCGCGCACTCGATGCATTCACCGTATTCGATCAGGTTTTCGTGCTGACGCAAGGCGGACCGGGGACAGCGACGGAAGTCGCTACCCTCATGATTTACAAGACCGCGTTTCGTTTTTCGCAGTATGGATATGGCGCGGCAATGGCGATGGCCCTGCTCATCCTGGTGGCCGGCTTTTCGGCGGCGGTAACCCGCGCTTTCAAGGGGGCGGCGTCATGACGTGGGTGCGACTGGCGCTGATTCTTTTGGCCTTGGTGATCACGCTATTGCCGGTTTACTGGATGGTGAACACGTCTCTGAAAACCCAGGTGGAAGTTTTCGCTTCGCCGCCTACGCTGGTGCCACAGAATCCGACATTCCAGAACTACATCGGGCTGTTCACGCGACGGCATCTGGGGAAGTATCTGCTCAATAGCATTGTGATTGTCGGCTGTTCGGTGTTTCTGTCGCTGGCCCTCGGGTCGCTAGCGGCATATGGTCTCGCGCGTTTTGGCGGAGAGATCGGGCAGCAGAAGCTGAACTTCTGGGTGCTGGCGCCGCGCATGATCCCGCCCGTCGCTCTGGTGGTTCCGCTGTTTTTGATTTTGCAGAGATTCGGCCTGATTAATAGGCAACTGGGCCTGATTTTGGTTTACACGGCGTTCAATCTGCCGTTTGTGGCATGGATGATGCGGTCGTTTTTCCTGGAGATACCGGTGGACTTGGAAGAGGCGGCGATGGTGGATGGGGCCAGCCGGCTACGTTCGTTTCGCGATGTGGTGCTGCCGCTAGTATCGCCAGGGATGGCAGCGACGGCGATTTTCTCGCTCATCATTACGTACAACGAGTTTTTCTTTGCGTTAATTTTGACCTCGACGCCGCGGGCGGCCACGTTGCCGGTGGGCACAGCGGCGCTCATCGGGAAGACACAAACGCTCTACGGCGAGATGGCTGCTGCGGGTGTGATCGCGGCGGTTCCCCTGGTGATTTTCGCGTTACTCGTGCAGCGGCACCTGGTGCGCGGGTTGACCATGGGCGCAGTGAAATAGGCGCGCCGGGGCTATAATCGGCCAACATGTTCCCCTACGATTCGACGATTCTGGCGGTGGTAGTGGCACCCGTGCAGTCGGTTGCCGACGTGCTCCGGACGATGCAGACGATCGCGGCGACCTGCGTGGATGGCGACGGGCTGAAGTGGTTCAACTGGCTGTATCTTGAGGTGACACAGGCCGTCGAAGCGCGGATTGCGGCGGGAGGGTTTCAGGATCCCGCATGGCTCGCGCAACTCGATGTGCAATTTGCGCGGCTGTACTTCAGCGCTCTCGAATCGTCGTTATCAGGAAAAAGCACGGCCGGGTGCTGGCAGGCGGTTTTTGAGAGTCGCAACCAGCCGGCGATCGCGCGAATCCAGTTTGCGCTGGCGGGAATTAACGCGCACATCAACCACGATCTTCCTGCGGCCATTGTGGCCACTTGTGTGGCTACCGGAACGACGCCAGACCACGGAGGGACACAATACAACGACTACACGGCGCTTAACTCCACACTGGACAGCCTGGTTGAATCGGCCAAGCAGACTTTACGTGTGCGGCTGCTGGGCGCCGCGCTACCGCCGGTGTCTCATTTGGAGGATACGATCGCGGCGTGGAGCGTGAGTGCGGCGCGCGAGGCCGCGTGGCAGAACGCCGGGCTGTTGTGGCATCTGCGACCGCTGCCGGAACTCGAATCGAACTTGCTGGACACGCTGGATGGGTTGACCACGGTGGCAGGGAAAGCGCTGCTGGTGCCGGTGCCGTGAGGGCTTCCAAAATTCCGTTTGTCTTCGCGATGTTGGCGTTGACTGTTCTTCGAGTGCTGCCCTACCATGGCCGTGGCGCGACGATTTGGGAGCGGAGAGATGGCCCATTTTTTTCTCGCGCGGTGCTGTGGGATCCGGTGGACTTTAGCGAGGAAAACCTTCGGTCGTTCTCTGGCGAGCTGGCGCAAGAAATGAAGGGCAATCTCGCTTGGGACGTCGGGGTGTTTGTCGATCGAAGCGATCTAACTCGGGAACTCTACGGGAAGATGGTCACAGATCAAGGCTACGAGTGGTGGCAAAAGCTTTACATCAAGTTCGGCCAGTCGCTACTACCTATGGCCGAATTCTTCGGTTATGAGAATAACATCGTGATGCGACTGCGTGACAATGCCGGGAACTGCTCAGAAGTGACGCTGCAAGGCCACGACTTCCTTCGAGTGAACAGGGACGGTATAGAATTCGAAATCCTAAAATTCTTTACCATCCACTGCCGCCGAATGTGTCATCGAAGTCGGGTGATGAGGCGGAAGTCACGGCCTATGTGCGCGCGTCTCAGTTTCCCAGCGCGCAACAGGCAAAGGAGTTCAGCCGCATTTTGCAAAAAAACGTTCGTCAGAAACGCGTAGATGTTGAGATCAGAACTGACAGTTATTTCATCGATAGCAGCGCATTTCCCATCCTTTATCCGTTTGACCAGAAACCTGCTCCACCCAGCCTGGAAGAATACCAGCGCAGCCGGACGATGTTCTGCTTCGGTGAAGACCCCGGTATTCCCTGCCGATGAGCCCGGTCCTTAGGGGATATGGAGCGGTTTTGGAATCGACAAAAGATGGCGGCGCGCGATGCACCGTACGGTGACCTCTGAACCTCGAAAGCCGCGGGTGTGCCGCAAGGTGCGCTGCATCCCCGCGCTACAAAGTGACTGGTTCAGTGGGCCGCGCGCAATCCGTCCCTTCTTTCCGTGAGACGCAGAAATTATGGTCAAGGAACCGAATCGATGCGTGGCGGGGAAAGAGCGGGCGTCAATCCCGGACACAGCGGACGGAAAATGCGCTTTGTTTTTCGCCGCCGTCTTGGCGATGGAGGGCTTGGCCGCCGCGGCCGAAGTTGTAGTTCCATGCTGTGGCTGGATCGATCGGCGTTGCGGTCCAGTAGAATCCGTGGGCTTCCAGGCGCGCGTAGTGGCCGTCAGCGGAGCGGCCGCCGCCGAGCACGGCGTTGAAGCCCGAATCGCCGCCAGTCAAGAGCGCTTGGTAGGCGGCTTTGCCTTTGTCGTCCGAATCCTGACTGACGCCGCCGTAGAGCTTGGCCATTTGGCGCCAGTCGTCATCGGTGGGCAATCGCCATCCGTCGCCCAAGGATTTACAGGCGCGCTGCGCGGACTCCCAGGTGTACAAACGGCCATACTGACGGCAATTCGATTCTTTGTCGGCGTAACAGTAGGATGGGGCAAAGTTGAGGTCGAGATTTCGAGTCATCCACTGTTTGCCGCCGGCCATGCGCTTGGAAGTGGGGATTGGTGCTTCTTTCGCGGAGCAGACGGCTAAGATCAGCAGAATGTGAATGGCCGGTAACAGCGGGGTGTTGTGCTGATTGTTGGACATGAACGAGTCCTCGCCCCGAACCATTTTATCGTTGGTCTCTCGCGGACTGCCGGCTGAAGCCGGCAGCGGCACGCCGAGGCGTGCGCCACGTGAGGCTAGCTTGCGGGGTCAACGCAGGAGGACAGGGCGTGCTGTACGGGTTCGGATTCGCAGTCGGCGGCGATTACGGTGACTATGTTGTCGGGGGCTTGAGGGGGCAGGGAAGAGAAGATGAGTTGGCGGCCCTTCTGGGTGAAATTCACAGGTTGGCCGGTGGCTAGCAACCTCGCGGACTTCACTTTTGTAGTGACACCCCCTATCGTCACGGTTTCGCCGGGCCAGAAGTGGACGTGCACGTAGAGCGTGTTGCTTTTGCGTGTGAAGGCTTCGATGTTGCCGTGGGGGAAGCGGCATTTCTCGGAGCCGTAGATTGCGGCGCCGTTCTGTTTCATCCAACGGCCAACGGCGTTGAGGACGCGAACACTAGGTTCGGGAACGCTGCCGTCGGCTTTCGGGCCGATGTTGAGCAGGTAATTGCCGCCGTCGCGGGCGCACTCGACCAGATCGCGGACGATGCGCTGGGGAGATTTCCAGGTTTCATCGGAAATCGTATAGCCCCAGCTATCGTTCATGGTCATGCAGGACTCCCAGTCGCCTTTCGCGGCTTGCGTCGATTCTTCGGGAGTTGAGAAATCGCCCGCGAGCAGATTGCGGTTGTTGACGAGGATGTCGGGCTGAAGCTCGAAGACCATGCGGTTCATCTTCTCGGATTCCCAACCGGCGGCGTCGAGAGGGACGGGCATGTCGTACCAAAGGATGTCGATTTTGCCGTAGTTGGTGAGCAACTCATGGATCTGGCCGTGAGTGTAGTCGAGAAAGCGGCGGCGCGCGGCGGGATCGTCCTTAACGCGGAGCCAGTCGGGATGATGCCAGTCCATCAGCGAGTAGTAGAAGCCGACCCGCAGGCCTTCGGCGCGGGCAGCGTCGACATATTCGTGGACGAGATCGCGGCCAGGTCCCTGGCGTGGCGCGCAGTAGTTGGTCAGCTTGGAATCGAAGAGACAGAAGCCTTCATGATGCTTGGTGGTGAGGACCATGTACTTCTGGCCGGACTCGCGGGCGAGCTTGGCCCAGGCGCGAGCGGCATTCCGCGTCGGCTGGAACTGTTTGGCGAGAGGCTCGTACTCGGCGAGCGGAACGTCTTCATCGCCCATGGCCCAGCAATCGCGGCCGAGGATGCTGAATAGGCCCCAGTGGATGAACATGCCGAATTTGGCTTCGCGCCACCACTGAATGCGGCGGTCATGGCCGGGCGGGATGACGGCGGTTTGTGAGGTGAGCGCGGCTGCGGTCAGAGACTTGAGATAGTCGCGCCGCGAGAGGGCCATGTGAATCATTGAGGCCGGGAGTGAGCGGGCACGATGTCGAACCTGGTGGGGCCGGCGAGGTCCGCGAGACTATCCACGTCGAATTGTTTATATAGATCGAGGCAAAACAGGTCAGCCGCGGGTTCGTATTCGACGGGGGTGTCATAGAGGTGGCGCAGGGATTTCATTCCGTCCCGCACGAGGATTTCGGAGAACAACTCGGGCTCGAGAGCGGCCGCGATTTGCGCGGCGAGTTGATTGCGAATGCCGGAAACTTCGAGGCGAGGGCGGCCGCCGGACATGCTGGATAACCAGCGGGCGAGTGAAATTAACTGCGCGGCTTCCATGCCGATGGGGCGATCGCCTATGGCGGACAGCATCTGTGCATAGTCAGACGCCTCTTCGCCCTTGGGGCCGGCGGCATCGCCGGTGAAAAGCAGGTCGACGGCCAGAACCTGATCATCGCGGTTGACCCGGTTCGAAACGGCTGCGCCGGAGGCTTTTTTTCCGTTGTCATCGAGGACGATGGTAACCGGCGATTTCTCGGGAGCCTTGATAGCGTGCAGCCAGACAGCGGTTGCGCTCAGGCCGTTGGGGAAATCGAAGCGGTAGGAGCGGGTTTCAAGGCCCTTGGCTTTGGTATTCGCGACAGCCCACGCGGTTGGGGCGCCAGTTTCCTGGTAACGAACTACGCGACGCAATTCGGCACGGCGCTCGGCCGCGGGCCCGGCGGGGCGCTCGATCTTGGAGGCAAACTGCTTGGCGAGGCCGAGAATCGTGAGGTTATCTTTGGGCAGTCCGACGGTCAGCTCGTCGTAGGTTTTGATTTCGGCGGCGATGCCGGTTTCCTCTTTCACCGGCTCGAGGTTGAATTGCTTCGCCAGGAATGCGTAGGCGTTGAGCCGGTTATCGAGCTGGTAGTTGTGATCGCCGGGATCGGCATTCTCATGCCAGGCGAACTTGTCACCGGCGCGGTAGAGATCGAAGAAGGGACGGACGGCATCGAAGACGTAGGGCTTGACAAGAGCGGCGCGGAAGCAGCAGTCATCTTCGGCGTTGTAAATGAGCAGAGTGGGGCTCGGGGCGCGCATGGCGGTGAGGTGCGGATAATCCTGGCCGACGAGCAGGTCGGTAGCGTTCTGCTCGATGTCGCCGACGTCGGCCTTGCGCTCGGCGCGGGAAACCAGCGCGGAGTAGCCGGCCACGGGGATGGAGAGGGTGACGCGCTCATCGAGGGAACTGAGGAAAATGGTTTGCCACCCGCCGCCGGAGAGGCCGGTGACACCGAGGCGGGCGTGGTCGACATCGGGGCGATCGTAAAGATAGTCGAGGCCGCGGCGCATGGCGAGATAGAAGAGGCCAACGCCGCTGGCTCCGGCGAGATCGAGATGCGCGGCAAACCAATGGTCGTTTTCCTTGCCGGATAGCTCGCCGAAGGAGAGCCACTCGAGATTGAGCGAGATGATGCCCATGCGCGCCTGCTGAATGCAGCGCTTTTGTTTGTATTCGACAGCCTTGCCCAAGGGGCCGACGTGGCCATTGACGTTGAGAACGGCGGGAACTTTTCCGTGAATGACGGCGGGCTCATAAAGGATCGCCGCGCCCCAGAAGCCGGGCACAATCTCATAGCGCAGCTTGCGGATGCGGTAGCCCTCGCCAGAGGGGACAGTGCCGGCATCTTCCATCTTTACGGGCGCCGTGACCCATTCGCGCGGCCAGCCGTGGAAGACGACATCGCGAAGAACGCGCTCGCGGATGCGGTGGGCTTCGGCGGTCCACTCCTCGGCGGAAGCGGGTGTGGATAGCTTGGGAGCCTTGGCGCGAATATATTGGCGGCACTCGAAGGCAACGAGGTCGGGCGTGAGGATGGGTTGTTCGAGAATCTTCTGCACCTCGTCGGGGCCGGTTTGGGCGGCGAGGGTGCCGGCGGCGAGAACGATGGAAAGGCAGAGTGGAAAACGCATCATATAGGCACAAGTATTTTACGAGAAGGCTAGCGTGTCATTCCCTGAAAGAGCTGGTCTTCGTCATTTTTCTTTTCGGCGCGAATGGTACGACTGATTTCAAACTGGCGGTTGGCTTCTTCAGTCTGCCCCATTTGCTGATAGGCACGGGCGAGCGCATAGTGGGCGTAGTAGTTTTGGGGATCGAGCTTGAGCGCGCGGTTCAGGAAGCCGGCGGCGAGCGCGGCGTCGCCCTTCTTCAACTGAATTTCGCCCAGGAGCAGGTAAGAACCAGTGAACGTCTCGTTGAGCCACAGGGACTGCTTGAGGACCTTTTCGGCGTCATCGTAGCGTTCGAGGCGGATGAGGGCGTCACCCAAACGCCAGTAGACAAGCCAGACCGTGGGGTTGAGAGCGAGCTCCTTCTGAAATTCGTCAAGCGCGCGCGAGGGAGTTTGCTGATAGAGATAGATCTCGCCGAGCAGAAAGTGCGCCATGGGCAGGCGGGGATCGAGCTCGACGGCCTTTTGAATTTCGGGGATCGCCTGGTCTTCGAGGTGTTCGCGGACCATCATCTTGGCGAGCATGAGATGAGAGGCGGCGCTTTTGGGAGGCGCGGCAAATATGCCGGCGAAAGCGGCGCGGGCGCGGTCGAAATCGCCGGTCTTGAGGTAGCAGACACCGGTGAGATGGGCATTGTCGGTGTCGCCTTTCGGCAAATGCGGGGCGAGGCGAAGAAGCAGGGGCAAGGCCTGGCGGCAATCACCGGCGGAGTAATCGCTCAGGGCGAGAAGCTGCACGGATTCCCAGTCGGCGGGGTTTTGTTCGATCGCGAGTTGAAGATGGCGGATGGCGGGCTGAAACTTGCCGTTCTGAAAATAGGCTTTGCCAAGGCGGGCCTCGAAGCCTGGAGGCGGAGACGGTTTTTCCGAGAGAGCATTGAGGATGGCGAGGGCGTCCTTTGTGTTCCCTTGCTTGGTCAATGTCTCGGCCTGTTGCAGATCTGAGAGAGCAGGGTCGGCAGGTTGGGCGCTTGCATGGAACGCGGCTGAGAGGAGGAATGCGACGGCTGAGAAAAATCCGCGCGTGCGTCGAGCCTCCGACGACTTTCTCGACGCACGCGGCGGTGAACTGTTCAGACGGCCCGGCACCGATACTACTTTACCGGGCCGCCACCAGGCAGTTCAAAACCTGTGGCCAAAGGGCCAGGCGTGCCTCGCCGCTACACCGTGCGCAGCGAAATGGCAGTGACGCACCATTAGAACTCAACACGAAACGCGAATTGCATACGGCGCATGACGGCGTTGTTGGCCAGGCCGAAGATCTGGCCGGCCGTGGAACAATCGACGCAACCATCGGGGTTGCCGAGGTTGACGTGATTAAACAGGTTATAGAACTCGGCGCGGAACTGAGCCTTGAGTTGTTCCGTGATGGGGAAATTCTTGATCAAGCTGGCGTCGGTTTGGAACCATTTCGGCCCGATCAGGGAGTTGCGGGCGGCGTTGCCGAACGTTCCGATCTGCGGGCGGCTCCAGGGGCCGCTGGAAGCGCCGTTGGTAGACAAAGGCTCCGTGGCGATGGCGTACCAATGACTGGCATTCTGGTCGCTGACGGAAGTGCTGCCGGTGACATTGGGGTGGCAACTGCCGATGTCGTTGTCAGCGGCGCATTCGGCGTAGGTGGCGTTGAAACCCCCGCCGCTCATCCAGGTGGTGTTGTCGGTGAGCTCCCAACCGCCCACGACGAGATCGGCCGCGCGGGAGGCGTTGTGGAAGAAATGCCTTCCTTTACCGAATGGCAGCTCGAAGATATTGGTACCAACCACGACGTGATCGCGGATGTAATCGGGGCGGCCGTACCAAAGGTTGGGGTTGATGTCGTAGTACGGCGATGTATGGCTCTTGGCGTGGGCGAAGGTGTAGTGCGCGAGGAATGAATAACCTTTTCCGAAACGCTTCTCCACTTTTGACTGCACCGAATTGTAGTGATTATTGGCGTCGTTACCGAAGTAGTAGAGCGGAATGTTCCATCCGAACTTACCGTAGAAGGGCTGGCGCTGCTCGGTAGATAGCCCTTGCGCGAAGCCAACGATGGTGGGGGCATTGAGATCGTAATAGGGACCATCATCGAAGATCACGTGCGTACCTTTGTTTCCGACGTAGCCGACTTCAACGGAAATGGTCGGGGTGAGCTGGCGCTGCACCGTGGCATTCCAGGCGTCGACGGTGGGCAGCCGCATCTTCCCGGGGTAAACCCAGGCGCGAAGACCGTTGGGATAGATGGGATTACCATCGGACCCTTTGGGCTGAGAATCGAGTACCGTGGCGGGATTCAGCGGCGGCGGACCCTGCGATAGATTGAACACGCTCTGCCAGCTCGACGCGGGAACCAGGTTCTGCGTGCCTAAGACCGGCAGGTTCTGGGTTACGCTGTGGCCGAAGATAGAGCCGAAAGTGCCGACGTCGAAGGTTCGGCCATAGCCCATGCGAACGACGGTCTTGTCATTGAACTGATACGCGATTCCGGCGCGCGGCGCGAGGTTCCTGAAATTATTCTTGATGCCGCCGTTGAGGGGAACGCCGTTTTCGCCGGCGACCATCATCTCGCCGGTGCTGACATTGAGCCATCCGCCCTGATCTTTGCCGGTTACTGTCTG